>LGVE01001016.1_pt1 | contig 20624 bp, 18 predicted proteins | sample 469871 | NCBI WGS metagenome assembly LGVE01 (sample SAMN03893561, study PRJNA290197) | marine sediment metagenome | material: sediment; isolation source: combined push core samples #3730, #5133, and #5579 collected at Hydrate Ridge | place: Pacific Ocean: Hydrate Ridge | reverse complement strand
TGGATTAATTGGACATGGACCAATCCCGAAGATACATATTTCTCTCATACAATTGTTTACCTAAATGGAATATGGCAGGCAAACATATCGGATCCGTTTTATAATGTAACAGGGCTTAGTCCTGATGCTTATTATGAAATAAGTGCACACACTGCCGATATATATGGGAATGTGAACGATACATGGGTTAATCAGACGGCAGAGACGGCTGCGGAGGATGATGAACTCACTGTCTGTGCATCTGACGGTCTCGAATTTACTATCACGGAAAGTGGAGCGGTCAACGGCGTATCGATAGATGACGTCGAGATGCATATGTTGTCCGTCCCGGGTGGCTTTTCCTTCAGGGAATTATCTTCAACCACCTCAGAGAATCTTATTGCAAATCCCGGATTTGAGAATTTGAGCGGTGATGTGCCGCTTAACTGGACGCTTGTGAGCGGTGCCGGGACTGTGGTCTATGATGTGTCGGAAGGACATGGTAGCCTGGGATCGATTAAGGTTTATGCTCCCGGAGCAGCGGATGTTAATAGCGGCTATCCGAAATCCGACTTGATAGATGCGAAACCGGGTACAACGTACACCTTTTCAGCATGGGGGAGGAGTAGCGGTGTTGATGGGAAATATGCGCCTGTAGTCCGTGTGGTGGAGCTTGATAACGATGGGGGATGGATAACACAGCACAATTTAATTTTTAGCAGGGATTCTGACTGGGAGAAGAAAAAAACCAGTTTCACCACGAATTATGATGCCAGTAAACTCTATGTGTATGCGAACATCTGGGAGAGTTACGGTACGTTTTGGATCGATGATGTGATGCTTGAAACGTGTGGGACCGGGAAGATCCCGTTTGAGAGTGCAGTTGAGAAGAACTATGATGGTAGTATCACACAATATGTGACCAGTTCGGATATTACATTCAGATTCGATTACATACCAAGAGACCGGTATATCGAGGTGCATGGCGATGTGCAGGATCTGAGAGGTGTGGATCGAGCAATTCAGGTGCAATATGTTCTGCCCGTGGACGCCACCGGATGGCAGTGGGGTGATTATATTAGGGAGAGCAGGGAGATCGAATCCGGGGTGCAGTATGAGAATGTATACACGATTGGGGAAGTGCGGACCCAGAACGCATATCCGTTTACGTTTATTGGTGAGGATGCGCAGGGCTTAGGTCTCGCTGTTCCTATGGATGTGCCAAGGATATACCGAATAGGGTATGATACTGATGCAGGAGGATATTCGATCGAGTATGATTTCGGGCTTGCGAACTGTACTGACAAGATTGGTGGCGGACATGCCAACTTTACGTTTATTGTGTACAAGGTGGATGAGCCAGAGTGGGGGTTCCGGGCTGTGGCGAAGAAGTATTATGAGATGTATCCTGAGTTTTTTATGAAGAGGAATGAGTGGGAAGGGACGTGGATTTGTGTGCACGATCCGTCAGATATACCAGATGCAAGTGATTTTGGTTTTGCGTTCGATAGTTCAGGCTATCTCTCTGCGTCAAGACGTATTTATGATCATCAACACGAGATATATCCGATGCAATATACTGAACCATGGGGTTGGTGGCGGAGTTTCGGAGACAATCCCACACAACCAAGTTATGATGAGAAAATTGCAGCACTAATGAATGATTATGAAAACGGCACTGGAATGTGGAGAGATGTTGTGACAACAAAGTTTGCCGCTGAGGTAGTGCTGAACACGGCACCGTATGATGAGAACGGGAATCAATACCTGTACAATCCATATTATTGGAATAACTGGGGATCTTGGTGTCAACTTTATCCTGAAAATCCAGATCCAGACATTCCACACTCAAACAGACCCGATATCAGTTATGCTAAATACGCACTATCAAATACGAGTGTTATTTATGAGTGGGCGCTTGGTTCAAATTGTTCGCTAGACAGCACTGTAACACACGGTGGCAATCACTCAGGTAAAATTGAGATACCAAGATCATCTGATGCAATATCTGGAACTATAAGAAGTAATCGTATATCGGTTGCGACATCAACAGAATACAATTTTTCAACATGGGGTAAAACATTAAATTGTGGCGGAACTCATTCTCCCTGTGTACGTGTAGCAGAATATGACTGTAATGAAACATATATTAAAACTCATAATTTGGCTTATACTCTTGAAACATCCGACTGGATACAAAAAACCACAACATTCACAACAACATCAGATACTTCATATGTACATGTTTATGCCGACATTTGGTATGGATATGGTACATTTTGGTTTGATGATGTTGAATTGCATGAAACTGGCAGGAGTGGTAATTTAATTGAAAATTATGATTTTGAAAACATAAATAATTATCAATGCAGTGGACTTCAGATAGATTCGGTCCTAAGTAGTCACAATTGGCCAGACATCGAAAATTATAGAAGAGAGCATTGGGGATATACTGACTATCCGCTTGTGTTCAGTTACAGCACAAAACAACCAGTGGTGTTGGGTGCACTATCACAATATGAATGTCTTGCATCGATGCATGAGAACATGACCAGCATGGATAAAATTGTCAAAGCAAACGTATTTACGTGTGGGCACTCATATTATGGACACCTAATTGATGTATCGGGCAGCGAAGTTTGGGATGTGCAAATGGATGATGATGTTGGGTCACTGCGCCGAACGATGAGTTATCAGAAGACAAATTCCAATCTGATGATATGGACTTTACATGGCGACGACTCGATCACACGTGAGGAGATGGAATCCTACATGACCGACCAGATGTTCTATGGTATGTTTCCATCCATCGAGATCGCGTCGAAACACGACACATGGGGAGATTCTGATTATTGGAATAATGCCACACTTTATGAACGGGATCGCGACCTATTCAAGAAATACATACCAATAATTAAAACAATAGCAGCGGCTGGTTGGGAGCCGATACCTTATGCTGCGTGTGATAATTCCGAGATAAGATTTGAGCGATATGGTGGCATTGATGGGGGATTGTACTACACAGTTGGTAATAGTGGGTCTGAAATAGAAAGTGGTATGTTAACGATTGATCTGTCAAAACTTGGTTTTGATGGAAATCAAGTGGAAGTCAGAGAACTGGTAACAAATGCAACATCTACACAGGATGTAGGGGCTGGAAGAGTGCATATTGTAATTCCAGAATTGCATCCGAACAAGACACCGGTGTATAAAATCAGTCCAATAACATGATAAAACTTTGTTTCCAAAAGAAAAATTCAATCAAAATTTTTAAAAAATAGCAAAGAGAAATGGATGGTTTTTATCGATGCGATGATTGTAATACACTTGGGTTTTGCGACAGATTTTTATTGATGACTCAGCGAAACACTAACTCAAAGCAGAAAGAATATGTCCGCCGGTCACACCAAAGTATATATTTAAACCGAAATCAATAGGATGCCATGTCTGAAATTGTGAATGACTCTCTCCAAAAAATTGCAAAAGGCACCACAAGCATATTCATCGGAACGATCATTGGATTGTTCTTGGGTTTCGTTGGTAGGGTCATACTCATTAGATTCACAACCCAGAGTGAATATGGTATTTACTCATTGGCATTTACCATATTGAGTATTTTCGTTGTAATATCTACGCTTGGCTTGGAAGAAGGCTCAACAAGATATATCGCATATTTCAGGGGGAAAAGGGAAAAAGGAAATGTAAAAGGTGTCATTTTTTCATCGATAAAGATCGCTTTGGTTGCAAGTGTTACGCTTGCTACAATCTCTTTTTTTATTTCTGATTTTATTTCGGTAAATCTATTTCATATTCCAGAGTTATCAATTCCTTTAAAAATATTTTCAATTGCGATACCCTTCTCTGTTTTAATTATTGTTTTTATTGCAATATTTAGAGGATTTGGTAGAGTTAATGCGAAGGTGTGTTTTCAAGATGTAATGAGACCTGTTCTTTTTCTTCTCTTTTTAATTGCGGTCGTTTTGTTTAATCTACCTTTTATCGGGGTGTTTTATGCTTACATCTCGTCGATTGTGGTTACCTGTATGGTTTTTGTGATATATATGGTGAAGAAATGTCCTTTAGGGAAAGGAATGAATGATGTTAGTAATCCAATGACAAAGAAATTGTTATCCTTTTCCATTCCACTTCTCATAGTGAGTATGCTCTGGATGGTGATGTTATGGACCGATACGTTGATGCTTGGTTATTTCAAAACGCCTGATGTGGTTGGAGTCTATAATGCGGCGATGCCGTTGGCTGATTTACTTTCTGTGATTCCCGCCTCAATGAGTTTTATTTACATTCCAATCATAACACAACTATATTCTAAACATCTGATAGATGCTGTAAAGAGAAATTATATAATTTTAACAAAATGGACATTATTACTAACTTCGCCAATTTTCTTTGTATTATTCTTATTCCCAGATATCGTATTAAATTTGTTTTTTGGCTCTCGATATATTGGTGCAAGTGTTGCTTTACAGCTATTGGCGTTGGGTTTTTTTTTAAATGTTTCTCTTGGATTTACATATAATTTATTAATAATTATAGGTGAAAATAAATTTCCAATATTTGCTTATATAGTCAGCACAATTATAAATATATTTTTGAATATTATTTTAATTCCACCCATGGGTGTAGTTGGTGCATCTATTGCTTCGGTTGTTTCAATCATTATTTCAAAAATATTAAATTCAATAAGATTATATATGTGTTTTAAAGCTCATCCGTTTGCCAAAAACTATCTGAAAATAGTAGGTTTATTGGCTTTGTTTCTTTTTGTTTTTTACATTATCAGGAACATCATTACGATGTCTACTTGGATGTTTGTGGCGTTGTTTTCATTGTTTTTAGTATCGTATGGAATATCGCTGATACTTGCAAGAAGTTTTGATGAGGAGGATATAATGATATTACTTACAATAGAGAAAAGATTAGGGTTGAATTTGGCACCAATGAAAAGAATTTTAAAGAAATTTGTATAATTCAGTGGATAGAGATATGACAGTCGAAACAATCACACAAGTCGTAAAAAATGAATTGTGCACTGGATGTGGGACGTGCGCTGCTCTGTGTCCAAATGAATCTATTAAACTTATAATAAATAAGAAGAAAGGAATATATATTCCAGAATTAAATGAAAAAAAATGTGACAATTGTGGCATCTGTCACGAAGTCTGCCCTGGTCACGGAGTTGATTTTAAGCAATTAAATTTGGAAATATTTGGAAAAGAACCTGAAGATGTTTTGATCGGGAATTATCTGAATTGTTACGTTGGACATTCAACAGATCAGAATATTCGATACAACTCTACATCAGGTGGCCTTATAACACAGTTGCTGATATTTGCTTTGAAAGAGGGGATCATAGATGGTGCGCTTGTAACAAGAATGAAAAAGAACAACCCGTTGGAACCAGAACCATTTATCGCAAGGACGAAAGACGGGATAATTGAAGCATCCAAATCAAAATACTGCCCTGTGCCCATGAATGTTGCGCTGAAAGAAATTTTGAAAACGGGAGATGGAAAGTTTGCAGTTGTTGGATTGCCTTGTCATATTCAGGGAATAAGAAAGGCAGAGCAAATAAACAAAGAATTAAAAAAAAAAATTATTTTGCATATAGGTATTTTTTGTAATCATACCTCAAATTTCATAGGAACTGAATTTTTATTGAATAAATTAGAAATTAAGAAGGAAGAAGTTGAAAAATTAAACTATCGAGGAGAGGGGTGGCCTGGTGGAATGCTAATAAAATTAAAAAATAATCACACAAGATTTATACCTCCTTCTATTTACTGGAATAATTTATTTGGCTTGAATTTCTTTACCCCTGCACGATGCCTATTATGCAGCGATGGTATTTGCGAATTGGCAGATATTTCATTAGGCGATGCATGGCTGCCAGAACTATCAGATGATAAAATTGGAAAGTCGATAATTGTTTCTAAAAGTGAAATAGGAGAACAATTGTTGGAAGTGATGAAATTAAAAAATGAGATAGAATTAAATGGAATATATGCAAAAAAAGTTATTCAATCTCAAGCAGGAATGCTTTATTTTAAAAAGAAAAATCTTAATGCACGCAGCAGATTATTCAAGATTGTGCCAAAAAACGATAATTTATTAGAATCTGATGCCATTGATTATTTACTCGCCTTGTTTCCATATTTAAATTCGTATGCAGCTTCAAACTCATTTTTAAGAAAAATGTTATGTCATGTTCCATCCAAACTTATTTGGTTATATAGTACTCCTTATGTATTACTATTTTCAAAAAAAGTTAAAAAGGATTTTAAAAAGTTTTTATGATTTATCAATTAAAAACTTTGATTTTTGATACTACAGATCTAAGTTTACCCGATTTTTCCTTATTGATCTCCTCCACAATCTTCGGCTCGATCAGGACATCATTTCCTAAAATATCTTTAAGTTCTGTTTCTATGCGATAAACAGTATTTTCTGAAAATGCCTGCCCCATCACCATTTTTATCGCGATTCTGTCCTCTTTTTCTTGTATTATTTGATAGTGTGCTATTTCCGAAAATCGTTCCATAAAAAATTCAAACACTATAGGCGAGAAAATTCCTCCACTCGGGACTTTTACAAAGTCACCAGCACGTCCTTCTATCATATTCACCAAATACCCCCCCCTCCCGCATGAACATTCTTCATCGGTTGGAATGGCAAAATCCCCGAGCTCATATCGTATGATTGGCATCGCGTAAGAATGCAGATTTGTAACCACTACTTTCCCTCTCTTCCCTGCATCGACAAGCTCACCATTTTCTTCAACAAATTCCATCAGAACAGTATCCATGTTCTTGTGATATCCAGCGTGTTCATCACATTCCCACGCCATACAACCACTCTCCCACGCACCATACACATCAAATAGATCAACGTTGAATACGGAATTTATGAGATCACGAGTTTTAGGACCAAGAACCTCGGATGCAGTAAAAACCAATCTTGGACAGACCTTTTCAATATTCTTTTCTTGTACCTCTTTAGCCAAAAGCTTGATAGCTGATGGATAACCCCATATTACATCAGGTTCTACTTTTTTTAGTACCTGTATTTGGGCGTCCAGAGGTTCAAAGACATTTAGTCCCTCGCTTCTAAGTATTCCTAAATGTTGATACCATTTTTTACTATTGCTTTTTGGAATGTGATTAAAATCTCCCGTACATAATAAAACGTCACGAAACAATCTAAATCCATTCTCCATACGAACTTTATCATAACTCGCCCCAGCATATTGGGCATCTTCTTCGGAAAAAAACAATGTCAAGGGCATTCCAGTAGAACCACTTGTTACGTGTTCAACACAGTTATTTAAACCGATATTTCTTGCAATGGTTTCCTTTTTCGCAGCTTTGAGTTGCGATTTTGTTGTTATCGGAATTTTAGATAGATCATTGAAATTTCTAACATCCTCGGGTTTCACCCCCACAGAATCAAAAAGTTGATGGTAGTATGGAACGTTTCGATATGCGTGGTTTAATAGTATTTTGAGTTTTTTATCCTGTATCGCCTCCAACTCCGATGTTTTTAGCCAGACGTTATTTCGCAGCGTGCGCAATATCCTAAGATGTCTAATATAATTTGTAATCATTTTATTTCACCTTTAGATTTAAAGAATCCAACAATTCTTTAACCAATTTCCCATTTAACATGGCTTTTTCTTTCACCATGGGAATTTTAATATCCAACTCTTTTTTTATTTTTTCTATATTATCCCAAGCATCATTTATTTTTGAAATTAAACTTTCGTAATCAAATTCTTTAATATCGACGATATATTTTTCCTGCCCTAACATCTCACCTATTATGCCGTGCATTTTATGACTGTATGCAATTCCCACAGTTGGAACAAACATTGACGTTGATGCTATCGTTGCGTGCATTCTTGCTCCGATGAATAAATCGCATTGCCCTATGATTCCTTTTAATTCTTGCGGTGTGTATTCATTTTCTATTATTTTCACTTCCGATTTATTTTTAACCTCATGGAATATCATGTTTATAGCAATTCTATCATCGTCATCGGGAGTGTATACGTGAGGTATCATAATCATAGTCACTTTCAAATTTTCAGCTAAATTATCAATAACTTTTGCTATTATTCTAACGAACTCTTCTTCAGCTTTTTGATCCCCTTCCCCACTAAATCTACTAATTAGTCCACTTGGGTTTATTCCTATAAGTGGTTTTTGGATTTTCCCAATCCCCTCCTCAGATAAAATCTCAAAAACGCGTGATTGCGGAACTGCACCCAAAAGAAAAGCAGGGTCTGCAGTGACATATATTTTAGGCATGGTTATATTGTTATTATCTAAATATCTTTTGGATAATTCTTCTCTAACAAGAATTAATTTTGTCCTATTAAATACAAACTTTGCGATAGAATTGAGTACGGAATTTTTAAAATAACCAAGACTTTCACCATAAAGAATGACTGGTTTACCTAATAAAATGGCATACGAAATAGTTATAAAACTGCCTAAAGTTCCAATACCATATTCACCACTCAGATGATCCCCTCCGCTATTAACAACTACATCACTATCATAGTAGTCAAACAATCGTGAATTTTTGGAAATGGGAATGTGCACATCAAATCTTTTAAGTATATTGATACAACCGCATTTAATCAGATATAATAAAGACATTATTGTATATTGTGGTTTCCTTATGGATAGCCCCGCATCTATCTGTTTTTTAATTTGGAGTCCGTTGTGATCCCCCCCATAAGGTCCCATTAAATAAAATTCCGTGTCAGGGACGAAAGTCTTAATCGTCTCTATCGTTGATTCTACTAATGCACGATTGCCTTTGTTTGTGCTTCCAACATTTAGTATGAGTATTTTTGTCATATATGTACCTCTGATCCGCCGTTGTTATAAATATTATTCTTTTCTACAAAAACATCATCATATTCTGTTAGATTATAAGAGGTGAAAATAACTGAACTCTTGTTGCAACCCACTAATTTAGTGTTAACTACGTTGTAATATCTTAAGTAAATATATCCATCGATTTTTTCATGATGTACGAGGTTATACCAATTTACTGAATTTGGCGAAAAACCGGCCTGACTTAGTAGTCCAAATCTTCCATGAAAGTCAGTATATACCCCCGTCTTATCTTGGCTATGCACCTTCAACCATTTCGCACAAAAACTCTCTTGATCATGAACATATAGTTCATCAAATTGTTCTCCTTCCGAATTTAATAAAATTGAATGCGGAACACCAAATATATTGTATGTAACCCCCGTAACACAAAGAAAATAAGGAATCAAGACCAACAATATAATTAAATACGGCTGAACTTTCAAATGCTTCGATAGCACTATCCCGCCAATCACAAAGAAAACGGATAGGATGGTGATTACAATCGAATAGGCTCTCTCCATGCCATACCCCACTGAAACATGAGGGAGAGAAATTATTATAACTGACAGCCCGGAACAAACGACTACGAGCATAAAATATATGACTTCAAACTTATTTCTTAAAAAATCAAGCTTCCTAAAGTTCAGTTCTTGGAATGACATCTCCCTGTACCGTCTTATCAATGTGAAAACTCCAATTGAGATGAATATAAATGTTAACCACGTAAACAAGAATTTTAGCTTCTCTGGGATTCCTTGTTCAACATCCCCCCCGAGTAATGACTGTGCAGGTTCAGATCGCATTTCTTTTATGAAGAACATGTTTAAATTATCAAACGTATCTTCGACGAACCTAACTCCAGCATTAAACGCGGTTTCCGTTACTTGAGAATACCAGAGGAAGATCATGATAAAGAATAAGATCACAATTCTTGAACTTATGATTTTTTTAAATGCATATTTCTTTGAAAGTGTCTTCAGTCCTATAAAAGCCACAAACATGATAAAGAAAAAGATGTATGTAGTTGAATAGTGGGACACTATACACGATGCCATAAATATGATGAACAAGAGTCTCTTTTTCGGCATATCTATCTTGTTACTGAAGAGTACCAACATTGAAAATGCAAAGAAGAGGACTGCAAGATTTGTACGTGCATTATATTCAGTCCACAAAAAAACCGATTGAAACATAAAAAAACATGATGCAAGGAACGCATAAAATTCTCCAATATATTTATTTGATAATATATATATAATCAGAGGGGAAATTGAATACATCATCGAGTAAAGAATCTTAAATAGAAATTCCGAGTTTATGTTTAAAATGGATTTGTATATTGTTGGCAGCAATGAGATGCTAAGACATGCGTCGAGTGTCGAGTGTCCGAATACACTCCAATGTAATCTATTTAGCGTAGTCTGGAAAAAATAATATTCCATATGCGTATCCACCCCTATGATGTGGTTTGATCTTAGTGATAACAAAAGTAAAAGCGATATACTGATTAGGAATATCACGACTGGGTATAGCCTCTCTGGAAATTTCTGATTAAAAAAACAAACGAAGGTAACGTAACTTGAGATTAAAAATATAAGTAACATTAAAATGATATTATTATTCGTTGTGTTCATCATGTGCATTCCGAATATGCTCAATACTGGAAAGAATATCGGGATTATCAAAAATAACTTTTCAGATACAGTCAAATTCAGATCTGGTATGGAATATAGGACATCCTCGTTTATTTTATATTCAATAATCGCCAATGCAACGAATGCGATGTTAAAGGATATCAAAAGAGGAATGGTTGCTAACGGTGTTTTATAACCAATGATAAGCGATAAGCTGTTGATGAATAATCCAAAGAACATCAGAAAAGAAATACTAAGTCCTACTAATAGCACAACTTTTTCTGTGACTTCGAGTTTATTTATTTTTAGTACTTGAACGATCAGTAATCCGGGCAAGAGTGTAATAAAAAGAAACCCAAGAATTTGCCTTAAGAATGGAATATCCAAAAGAATAACTAAGTCTGTTAGAACAAGCATTGAAACAACAGACATAAACCATTCTTTAGCCCCAAATTCCAATCTCATTTCAACTCCTCAAATACTTCCCAATATCTTTCCGTATCTCTCCACTGCAGCCTCGTATGTAAACTCCCGTTCCACCAACACCCTTGCATTTTTCACGATCCGTTCCAAGTCTGGGTGCTCCAGTGCTCGTAGCACATTCTCTGCAATGCATGCCGGTGTGTTATTCTCCATAATGAAACCGGTTTCGCCATCTTTCACTATATCAGGTATGTGTCCTACTGGTGTAGCAAGAATTGGGGTGCCGCATGACATCGCCTCCAGAGCGATCAGTGGACCTGATTCGGTATACGAAGGAATAACTAATAATTTTAATTCGTTTAGACGATCAGGGATTTCATCGTGGGGAATCCATCCCATAAGAATTATTCTGTTATTAAAATTGTTTTCATATAGATATTCCTCTATTTCACATCTTAATTCCCCATCACCACCTATCAAAAATTTCAATTTTCCTTTTTTTATTTCTGGAATTGCTTTTATATAATTCAAAACGCCTTTTTCTTCACTTAACCTCCCAATATAACCAATTAGACAATCTCTTTCATGAATTTTATACTTTATTTTAAATTTGTTAAAATCTATAAAATGCTCATGTGCTATCGATATTTTATTTTTGTATTTTTCCAGGCTCCATTCTTTTATTAGATTTTGCGAGCAGATAAAAATTCGGTTTGATAAAGTATAATTGATAATTTCTAAAAGTTCCATAGTTTTATCGAGAAGCGAAATGTTTTTTTTTGCTTCAATCATCTTAGGTGCGGAGGCGGCAAGACTTAATATTACTGGTTTTCTTGACAATTTCAATGTTAGTATGGGCAATAACAACCCTTCCCCCATAAAGAAAAACCATATATCTACCGTTCTTGCTAATTTCATTAATCTATAAGAAATCGTCAATTGTAAGTAAATATAGTTGAGAATTCTAGCTATTATTTGTGTTTTTGGATTATATACTATCGAATAGCTATAAACTTTCTTGTGATTCTTACAAACTATGTCACCTTCATTTCCTGTGATGACATAAAGTTCATTTGATAAAGTGGATAATATATTCACAAGATTTGACAGTGGTGTGACACCAGCCATTGGTCTAGGAGAGGTAATTATGCAAATGTTTGGACGGTCTTTCTCTTTACTTTTTTTCAACTTTAATTGCCTCTTTACTCTATCTTCGCTTGAGTTACATTTTGCTTTTGATTTTTCTAAAATGCAAAATAAATCGAATGAAAAATACTCCACCAAAAAAGGAGCATGCCTTATCAATGAAAATAATCTGATAAGTAGCTTATTGCTGTAATTCACTTTGAAAAAATTCATAAGGTGGCAACACTCTCAGACATCCAGAAGAAAAATATAGAGAATCTCGGGCTACTGGGGTATATAAACTCCGAAAGTTGAGTAAACAACTAAAAAAACGTGGAAAAAAAAACAGACTGTAGCAAAAAATCTCTTGGACCGTTTCATAGGACATAAAAGCGATATTCTCAGGTTTATGCATGACTTTGACGTTCCATTTGATAATAACCAAGCAGAAAGAGATGGTAGAATGATGAAACTGCAACAGAAGATATCTGGTACTTTCCGAAGTATAAAGAGTGCAGTTTCTTTTTGCCGCATAAGAGGATATATATCCACTGTGAAGAAGAACAAGCTTTCTNNGATAATATAAAAGATGCCATCGATGGAAAGCCATTTATCCCACTTCAACAGGATTAATAAATTCAAATTGGATTTTTAATAATGAAACTGAAGCATTTTACAGAGATGAAGATAGGGCTGAATAGTTACAATTTTTTTTACAATAAATGAGGGTCGTTTTTCTTTTTACAAGCGATATAATATCCACTCACAAGATGGGGGGGCAGTCTATCTGCTATTTTGCAATCGTAATACGAAATTTTTTTCAATCCCCTTGATTCAGCAAGTATAGACCACAAAAAAGACACAAAATCAGAATGATTTACGTTCAAATTCTCGAATCCAGCCTTTTTTATTATTTTGTTGATTTTGGATAGTGTAAATGCCTGAATATGATCTGAAAATGTAATCTTTGGAAATATCTTACAAATTACTTTGTTCCTGAAGTAATCAAAAATCAGAGAATAAGGGCCGTAACCATTAGGAACTGTTACGATTAATATCCCATTTTCCTTCAACACCTCATTGATTGAATTCAATGCTTTTTCGGGACGGTTCAAGTGCTCTAAAACTTCAGAGCATACCACAAAATCAAAATTCTCTTTTTTGAATGTTAAGTTTTCTGCATCGCCAACGAGAAATGTTGAAGTTTCCTTTGCAACTTGTTTGGATTTTGCCACTTTGATGTTGTTAGGGGCTATATCGATTCCAATCATCTTGTAACCAATTGATGCCAGCGGAACTGTGATATTTCCTTTGCCACAGCCCACATCTAACCCTTTGAGGTTGGTTTCGTTGGAGTGATTTCGTATGGATTGAATGATAAAGTCGAGTCGTTCAAAATCAACGTATCTTATATATTCAGTATATTTGTAGTATCTTCTTTCCATTTATTTTCCTCGTCTATTTTTATGTTCATCAAGTATCTCCTTATAATTTTCGATCGTCTTCACAGCAATTTTATCCCATGATAATTCTTTTTCCATCTTTCTATATGCACTATCCCCCATTTCCTTTCTTAGCTTATCATCTCTCAATATTTTTGTTATCGCGCTAGCCAGAGCCTCGGGATCCTTTGGCGGTACGATAAATCCAGTTATACCATCATCTACTACCTCTGGTATGCTTCCAACATTGGTTACAACCACTGGCTTTTTAAAGGCATATGCAATCGGGATAATACCCGATTGCGAGGCTTCTATATATGGTAATACAACCACACTCGCTTTTCGGAAAAGAACTGCAACCTCTGGATCAGTTATATATTTATTAATAATCAAAAACTTTCTTTTATTTTTTATATATTTTATATAAGGTGAGATATCACCTTCCCCCGCTATTATTAGTTTATAATTACTGATTATTTTAGATATCATAGGTTCTGCTTCAATCAAATATCTAATGCCTTTATAAAGTTTTATTCTTCCAAAAAATAAGACTGAACCATCTTCTTTAATCTCCGATTTCGGTGATTTTGCAAAAAACGCGTAATCTCCATGAGGTATAACTACTATTTTTTCTGACTTAATATTTTGTCTTGTTAAATCCTTGATAAAACTCTTGCCATGAACTATTATTTTATCAACTCGTTTGAATTGATATAAAGCGTTCAATTTAAAGAGGTACATCACAAGTTTATTGCGTTCACCTATGTGCTGAATAGGATCATGGCATGTCAGCACAGTTTTATACTTTAGTATAATCATGATCACGTTATTCCAAGGGTGATCATTCAAAAAATGAATTATATCTGGATTATAACATTTCACGAAACGAAGCAAGTCCAAAAATATAAAAATATTCAAAGTATAAAATAAAGTTAGAGTGAAAGAATATGGGGATTTGATTAGTTTGAAATTAATGTTTGCATCAAAATATTCCTGTTTGATGTGGGTTGGTGCAACTAATGCTACATCATTGTCATTCACCAAAGCTTTAGCTATTTGAGATGAGTAATGAGTCATCCCACCGCGTCCATATAATGAGACGAGCAGTATTTTCAATTTTTATCCTCCTGCACCATAAGATAGTTCTCATATCCCCCTACCAACTGCACCTAATGCATCTAAACCGATATGGTAAACAAAATTTTTCTTCATCACTCTACAAAATAGCGAAACAGCACCAGTCATTCTTCCGTGTTGAAAAGCAGATAAAAACTTTAGGATTTTTTCACTAGGTTGTGATGGAACTAATATAATATCATTCTTGGGGATCATATCTTCTACAATTTTTGGGATATTATCGTTGCTGCTTGACAAGTCCATCATCTCATGATAGCAAATTTGATCTTCGGATGCTTTTGTGCCAGGTTTTTAAATACTTCTATAAGATTGGACATGCCTGCGGACCCTATCGCAAAGGTTTTTCCATAGCGATATATTCTTGCATTGTTATATGTTTCAACAGATTCTTTAAAATCGATTGATGTTGTGAAAATCGTTGTTTCGTGACCCTCCATGGCGATGTTGTAAGCTAAGTGGTATGCAACATTCTCTGTTCCTCCACATGAGTATTGTTCAGCATATTCCTTATTTAGATACGTTTTATATGGAAAATGCGTGGTGAAATATCCAATTTTCATCGCTTATTTCTCCAAAACCCGCTTGTAAACATCATAAATTCGATCAGCAATAACCTCCCAATTAAATTCCATATTAACTTTTACCATATTTGCCCCAGCCATTTTCCCATTGTCAGAATCCATAAAATATTCTATTTTCTCAGCTAGTTTCTTTTCGTCAATGGAAACATCTATAAAAAACCCGTTTTCTCCTTCAGTAATTACGTCTGATATGCTACCACTAGCAGTTGTTAGTATGGGCAAACCACAAGCCATTGCCTCTAATATTACTGTTGGCATTCCTTCGCCCCACTCACCGAGTAGAACAAACAAATTTGAAACATTATATGCTGCTATAAGGTCAATAAAACGCACCTCACCTAAAATATGTATCCTGTTATCTGATATTGCTTTTAATTGGTTAATATATTCGGCATCACCAAAACCAATTACTATCACTTCTATATCTTTATTTTTTATGTGCTTAGTCACAGCATTTATCAATCTGTGTGCATTTTTTGTTTCTATAAGCCTGCTCACAAACAATATTTTAAAGCAATCCCTCTTCAGATTGTTTTTTTTAATAAAACCATTGTTATTTTCATCGGTTGATTTGAATTTTTCGATGTCTATTCCATTTGGAATTATAGTTATTTTATCAGGAGAAAGATTGAATGATTTTAATAAAAAGTCTTTATCCTTTTTGCCCAATGCTATTATCATATCCATATTTTCTAAAATATATTGTGCGAAAGGATGATATGCTTTATTGAGTAAATGAATCTTAAGGTTATTACATTCTATTTCTGCGCCGTGTTGTGTTAGCACTTTCGGTTTGTTTTTCAGTATTTTTGTTGCAAACAAACTTGGAAGAAATTCATAGCCGTGTAGGTGATATATATTCTCATTGCTCTGTTTTAACTTTTCCATTAATTCAAAAGAGAATGGGTTGCGAAGAAGAGAAAAATTAGTTTTACAGTAGATAACATTTCCCTCTTTTCTATTCATATTATTAGATATACCCATATCTGTCGTGTAAACTGTAACATCATTACTTTTATGCTCAATAGACTGCTTTAGTCTACATACATAATTTTCAAGCCCACCAATATGTGGAGGATATACATGTGCTATTTCCCCAATCTTCATAGTTCTAAATCACCTTTAACTTTCCTTATAAACAATCACAAAAGGTGTAAACAATGCAATCGGAAACAAAATATATTTCCTATTTATAATTTTAAATTCATCCCCATACAAGTTATTCGCCCTCCTTATTAACAGTTAGTACTTTTACACTTACCACCGTAGTTTTAGGAAGTACATCTTTCGCTACAGTAGTACCTGCACCAATCACAGCACCTTCATCGATAAATAAATAAGATTCGATAAGCAATTTTCACCTATTTTTTTTCCTGTGAGAGAATATAGGAAATTTCTGAATGAAATTGTCATTAGTAACATTGCAATAAGACATATAAACTTATTAAATAATATCTTTAAAATGAATTTTTCACCATATTCATTTCTAGAAATTTTTTCATTCATTTTACACCATCCTACGTGATGTGGATGTCAGAGCCCCGGGGTGGATTTGAACCACCGACCTCCCGCTTACGGGGCGGGCACAATAGCCAACTATGCTACCGAGGCGCATACGTGTCTCATTTTTCATTCACATCACCTTCAAAAATCTTTGCCAGTTCATCATCAGTTATTTTTCTATGTACTGGTATCCCTATTAAAGTCTTCGATAGCATTCCTGCATTCGGTATATCACCTTGAAATCCAGAAGGATACAAGTTTTCTGATATAGGATATCCGTGGTCTGGTATCAATGGCTCTATCCCTGATTTCCTCATCCTCTTACAAATATTGTTTCTCATATCTTCGGTTTCCACTCTCACAAAATATCTTGTATAAACCGGGTGTATATTTCTTTTCTCTACTGGAGGATAAACGCCATCGAATTTCTTAAACATATCTGTGTATTCCAATGCTATCTTTCTTCTTCTTTCAAAAACTTTTGAGTCCATCTCCTGTATTCCTATTGCGTAAGATAGTAAGGAAATATCCTCTCCATCAATTATTTCTTCCTTGTAATTATCATACTGATGTGAAACTACTCCATCCTTCACTTTACAGCCCATCACACCATATAAATACGGATTCGAGAGCAGTATTGATCCTAATATCTTCACACAAATCTTTGCAGAACTTTTAAACTTTTTTGGTAAAATCCACTTTTTAATCCCTCCAAACACCTTTTCATCTGAAACAATTAGCCCACCACCGGTTCCCATGCTAATACTTTTGCCAACCCCGAAACTTATTATGCCAAAATCGCCAAACGTTCCAACAGGTTCCCCCTCATATTTCGCGCCGAATGCAGGCGCAGCGTCTTCAATAAAAAACAAATCACGGTCTTCGCATATTTCCCTTAACGCTTTTACATCTGACGGATACCCAAAAGTATGAACCGTTAAAATCGCTTTTGTTCTATTGGTTATACGCTCAATAACTAAATCCACGTCAATGTTATAATCATTTACGTTCACATCTACCGGTATTGGTATCGCTCCCGTCTCTCTAACAACCATTGGAACAATATCCGTTGTGAATGCGGGCAAAATAACCTCATCTCCTTTACTAATTTCCAAACCTTTTAAACCGATATACAATGCTCGTCTTCCGGAACTTACTGTTAGATACTTATCTGTTTGAAGAAGGTTTTTTACCTCATTCTCAAAAATCTCTTTAACTCTTTCTCTCTTTCTAAATAAAATAGTCAGAGATTTTACTAATTCATGTTTGTTATGCGGTGGTGTGTGCGCAGGTATCATCTTCATAGCTATGGAAACTTTTTTACCAGATACGGTCCAATCCCTGTTTTTGTAAATATCCACGGAACTTTCTTTGTTATCCTCGAGACCATAAGGTAATATTTATAAGGATTTACACCTTCGCTTGCCGATGGCGGATAGACATAACTATACAAATCAATTTTGGTTGCTCCCCATTTCTTTTTATACCGCTCATATGTTGAATCCGGTCTTGTTCTCCCGAGGTCGATGATCTCAAATTCGTTTTTCGTTGCATATTCTATCTGTTCATTGTAGAGCAGATCATTAGCCCTGTATTCTTGATAATTGTCATCTGAGACGAGATTAACCATCAAGTCTCTGTTGTTGTAAGGAAAACTCATCATTCCCGCGATTGGTGTCTCTTTTAAATATGCGTACGTGAACCGGACTGAAGAATCAGCATATTTCTTTATGTTCTCAAATAATGTTTTAGGAAAAGGAGGTGAGCCCAACTTTACTATTGTCTTTATGTAAAGCTCATAGTAAATGTCAATATCGTCGTCTTCCACCACTCTCACCCCGCTTTTAATTGCTTTCTTAACCGAATTTCTGACCCTTGATTTCTTTGTGTACAACCCAAACCAAATATCTTTCTCAAAATCTTTACCTTTTGCATCAATATAAAAACCATACGCTTTGAACTGTTTAACAAATCCCGTTTCATCGAAGTTGTCATGTTCCCCATCAGGGATAACCTTGATCTCCACGTACTTTATTCTCCCATTCTCGACTTTATTTTTGTAAAAATCGAGTAACTCCTTATACGCCTCTCTAAATCCTCTCTCTATAATCGGTCCACCATATTCAAAGAATGGCTGAGACACGATAACCTTTCCAAATAAAGTTTTCACAGAGAATGCAGGTGATATACCAACCATTTTTCCCTTCGAATTCTTCACCACTAAATATTCTGGTTTGTAGCCAAATGTTTCTTCAAGAACTTTCTTCCATTCTATTGTGTGGAATATGGTTGCGTTTGTATGCACTTTTGCAAATTTATTCCATTCTTCATAATCCTCTCTTCTCAATGGTTGGACCTCAAATTGTGTTTTCATTTAAATGTCGCCACAATCCCTTATCGAACTAAATCTGAAATCGTTTAGCAACTTTCTAAACTTTCTTTCTGTCGATTCCAATCGATGATAATGATACCACTCCAACTCTTTTATCCTCGGCTGCTTCGGATCGAGTTCCCATGGATGTATGTAAAAAACCACAGGCCGATTCTTTCCATTGATCTTTTTCACAGCATGTTTAATAAACCAATAAGGAAAAAACCTCATATAAAATCCCCCCGCCACCGGTATATTCTTATGTACAATTGGAATTCTATAAACGGATAACGGAATCTCTAAAAAATCCTCTTCCTGATCAGCCTCCTTCGTAATATCTGCTGGTGAAATGCAGTACGGAAATAACGGAGCATTTGACACACCGTACAGGTGAGTTTTTGTCGGAAACACACTTGAATCATATCTCAATCCATTCTTCTTCAGCACATCTATTGCCCATGCCGTTTCTTCTATAACCGTAAAGTTACAAGCTCGGTATCCCAATACTTTATCACCGGTTATCTTTTCCAATATTCCAACGGATTTTAACATATCCTCTTCAAATTCAGATGGTGTTTGCTGCGTAATCGGTGTATGGCTATATCCATGTGTGGCTATTTCATGATCTCCATCCTTGATTCTCTCAACCAATTCTGGAAAGTGCTCTGCAACATAACCCAGTATAAAAAAAGTTGCTTTTGTGTTTGATTCATTTAGTAGTTTTATTATTCTATTGGTGCTTTCAACGATACGGTCTTCATACGAACCCCACGTCGAGATGTCAATATCCATGTACCAGTCTTCAACATCGACTGTCAGGACGTTTGTTTTTTCACATTCAATTCCAATTTTTATATTGCACAATTTCTAAAACTCCGCCTTCTTCTTTATGTTCTCGATAGAAGAGAGTAATCTCGTCTTTGCATCCCAATCCATTTGCTCAACGTACACAATCCCTGCCTCATTGCCCGCAATATCATTCACCTTGTGCGCCATATCTGCAACCCTCTACTCCTTACCAAAGTCAAGGTTGATCGCCTTTTCAATCGCTTCTTCCCTCACTCCCATAGCTAGTAAACCACCTACAATGTCATCCACATTCTCCTGTCTATGCGCAGTTGCAAGCAAATATCCTTTTATCTCAAGACTCAACTCATCCATAATACTCGACCTATCCTGTGCAATCTCCACGTTCTGGTACACCACATCTACAATAGTATTTCTTGTAACAAAGATCATATTCTCATTTATCCCCTCATTCATCAGTGTATTCCTTTAAGTCTACGTTGGAGCAAACAGCCAGTCTGAGCTGCTCAAAGAATACTCTGTCCATCTCATAAGAATAATGCTGGCCTGTATGAAGGATAAAAAAGTCCAGGTTGTTTTGTTTGCACTCACGTATGACCGGTGAGAGCTTGATGATCTCGGGCCTGGTTCCGAGTATTATTGCAGTAGTCATGTTTTCTCTCAATATATTTTTTTATAGTATATCAAGTATAACTTGATATATCGAAAATGTTCACTCC
>LGVE01078140.1_pt1 | contig 20701 bp, 19 predicted proteins | sample 469871 | NCBI WGS metagenome assembly LGVE01 (sample SAMN03893561, study PRJNA290197) | marine sediment metagenome | material: sediment; isolation source: combined push core samples #3730, #5133, and #5579 collected at Hydrate Ridge | place: Pacific Ocean: Hydrate Ridge | reverse complement strand
CCTAATCACCTCCTGTGTCACTCAAAGCTCTTCAGACTCCTGTTTGTGTATATTTGGAACGCTGCGAGTGCGTAATGATACCAGATCGGTGCCTGTATCGCCCATGCCATGACGCCCGGGACGCCGAAGCTCGTGAGCAGCCCGACTATATAGAACGCCTGCCACATGCTTGTCGCGAGCATCCCGAAGAGTTTGAGCACCATGAACGGTCCGAAAATCATCATCTTTGCGGAGTCCATCATCCCGCCGTCACGGTCCGCGAAATCATCTGCTTGGTCTTGTGAGACGTTGAGATGCTGGTTCGCAAGCTCAACGTTGTATGCTGAGTGGAACGTGCCGTCGTCGTCTGTGACACCGAGGTCTGTGATGACGTTGCAGCCGAGCGAGAACATGAGGAGCGCAAGGTAGATGGCAAGTCCCTTCATGGTGTTTGCATCTCCATCTTTTCTGCCTTCCGCCTTCGCCCGAGTTCGCAGGCGGTCTCGAAGTCCATTTCTGCAAGCTCAAGCATCGGTGCGATTGCGAGTCCGCAGAGGTCGCCGATCTCGTTTTTCCAGTGTCCGGGGCGGTTGTTTTTGATGAGGCATTCCGCGATCTCGCCGAGTTCTTTGATGGCTGCGATCATCAGGATGTGGAGGTCGCTCTCCTGCAGGAGCCTGCATGTGCCGCAGGTGCCGGTGGCGAGGTCTGCATTGGAGCGGAGTTCGTCGCCGCACGAGCAATAGCGTTCCTCTGTCATGCGTAGCCTCCTTTCCGTGCCCGGTCTGCGAGCATGACGCCGACCGCATAAGTGGATGCGAGTGCGAGGCAGATGGGGGCGGTGAGTCCGAGGATGCCAAGCCAGCCGATGGCGTACAGGAGCCAGCCGGTGACGCATGTGACGATGCCGCCGATGCTTGTGCTGGTGGCTCCGAACATGGCTGCCATGAAAAACAGGATTGCGAAGCTCATGTATGCGTAGCTGATGGTGGGCAGCCCGAGATCGATTAGGATGCCGATGAACCTGATCGGGCGGGAGTATGTTGTGCCGAACTCATCGTGCTCGTGCCAGACGTACACCATGTAGTCTTGCCCCCTGTAGTCTGAGACAATGAAGCTGTGTGATGTGCTGTTGTTGCTCCCGGGCGAGATCCATGAGTCGATCATGATCTGGTCCCCGAGGAGGTCGCTTGCGTTGGTCTGGTTCACCCACATCCGGAGGGCGGTGGTCATGTTCAGGTCATCGAGATATGTTACGTTGATATAGGCGTGGGTGTCATCGATCTCGTTTTTTGATACGCCGATGTGGATGTACCGGGTTGGGTCATAGTCGTAATCCGCCCAGCCGCTTTCCGTGGCTTTCGCGATGATCCAGTACTCGGTCGCCTTCGGGTAGAGCGTGATCGTCTTGTCGATGCCCTGGCTTGCGTTCGTGAACGTGATCGTATGATAAAATGTTGGTGTCAGCAGGAATGCGACCGCCCCATCGGTGCCGGTTACGCCTGTGAGCGTGATGTTCTCGCCTGCGGCTGACGTGTAGCTGACAGTCACGTTCACATCAGCGTAGCCATGCATCAGGATGTTCACGAGGCAGAACCGCACCCAGTGCGGCGCGTAATAGGGGGATTGGCGGAGCAGGTATGCGGTGGTGTTGATATAGGAATTTGCCATGTAGATCGTCTGCGTTCCGGTTGCGTAGCCGTCCGCGGTGATGGTGATCAGGTGCTCGCCGTTCGTAACGTTCGTCCAGATCACCTCTCCGGATGTAGCGGTCTTCGTGATATCCATCATGTTAGCGGTGAACCCCATGATCCGCTCGTTGGTCTCAACATCGCGAACATCAAGCTCAACCACGTTAGAGGTCGGCACCACCGCAACCACCAGATGCATGTCCAGCAGCTCATTATCATGCGAATAGATCAGAAGCATGTAGCTTTGCCCGAGCGAGTAGTTCTGCGATAGCACCCAGTTCGTCGCGTTCCCGGACGTGTTCGTGTAATCAGTGAGCGACAAGTTGCCGCCCGCCGCCGGAGACCAGCCACTGCCAAAAGTGTAGAGTTCCAGCGAGTGCGTTAGTGAGATTCCATCAGTAGTCCACACGGTGCCTCTGCCGCTTATTGGCTCGATGAAGGAGACCGATGGCACAGAATCGGCGTCAGCGAACCGGACGCTCCCGTGCAACTGCTCATAGTTGCCGCTCGTGTTCGACCTGACAGATATCCAGAAAGAGCACAGACCAGAACCGTCATGAGCATACATCGCCGCCCGGTATTTTCCGACAGTGCTGAAGTTCGCAGTGCTGATGTTGAAGCTGGAGGTGGTGTTTACGGCGAACTCGCCAAAGTCGTGAATGATGTCGGTGCTGTTGTCTGTGACATTAAATCGCTCGAATTTTATAGTGACATTGGCAGACTCTTGATTTGTATAGTTGCAAATTGTATATGAGTCGTTGATATAATAGCTGATGACGTCCGGATGAGGAGATAATCTAATGTTCGTATCGGCTTCGATTGCAGAGGCTACGCCGATGATGGCGAACAGTATTAGCACTGTTGCAACTACTCTGCCCCACATTATAGATAATTCATTCGTGATGGTTCATATTATTAACGGTTGATTATGGTTGATGAGTATGTATCACTATAGGTAGTTATACATGCCCATGCGATGATCTTGAGCAAAATTTTCTGTTACTATTACAACTTTTGGTAACACTAAAATTGTCCACCACACCCCCACGCAAACTATATGTATAACGACACATAGTTATACACACCATGAGCAAGCAAGTCACATTGAGGGATGCTGTCATCACTGAACTGGATGAACTTAGGGGCGAACACAGCTACAGTGAAGTAGTACATTACCTATATGAATACTCACCCCAAGGGAAAGTTGCCCGGTTGAGTGCGATATTCTCAAAACTTTCCCATAAAACAACAGCGATAGCCGGAACCGACTTGGTAAGCATATTCGAGATCATGCGGATGATCGCCATCAAATACCACAAGAACCCCCAACCAAATAGGAAGATTCTTAAAGAGATCGAGAAGACACTTGATGAACTAATGCAGGAGATGAAATAAAATGAAGATCGAGTTTATAGACGGATACACCGTGCTCGATGGGATAAAAACCATGATCCCAGCAGACTACTATAAAGCAATGCAGCCCGGAGTCGAACGGATTCGCAAGGTCAAGCGAATTGGCGAGGCAGTGCTCGCAAACATCGACAAATACCCTGAGTTTAGGGATATCTAATGCGAGAACGCTACCGCAAGATGTTTGAGGAAGGTAGAGGTGACGATGTGCTCGATGAGGCGTTGCACCGAATACTCGAACGCCCGGACATCACGGAAGCCGAGCGCGATGTCGCTCAACAGATGCTGGACGCTCGCCCGCCATAATTTTGTGGGTGGCAGCAGGCGCACCAGTTCGATGCGCCGCGGGCACCCGCCTGAAAAGCGAGTTGATCACCAGAATCACCTAACGCCGCCAGAGTACTTAACTTGCGGGGTTCTGCACCCCATTTCTGCATTTCGAGCATAGCGTTTCGCTGTCGAACTCCAGCTCGCAGGATGTCTCGAACTCGTCTCCGCACCTTTCGCAGACTTTTGTCTGGTATGTTTCCCTCATTCCTTTTGTAGCGTTACGTCGTGCCTGTAGTCTTTGACCATTGCGGACCGGCTTGTCCAGTTGAGCGCAGTAGCCTCGAAGTCGCTGTACCCGCCTTTCTCGGCGTAGATGTCGCACATAGCAAACCCGGAGCAGTTTGTCACAGGCACGTACTGCCTGCCGCCCATACTGTAGCCCCAGAACGAGAGCGGGTTATAGGGGGTGTACTCGCTGAGTCCGCAGAAGACGTCTGTGAGTGGTGTGCCGAACTGGTCTTCGGGGTGCATCCGGATGTTGTAGTGGATGGGGATCGTCATGTTTGTTTGTGTGATGTTTTCGCTGCCCACCGGGTTGCTGCCGTTCGCCGGGTAGGTGGTTTCGAGCGTGAACACGCCGTCAAAGGTGCGTGTTAGTATCTGGATGTTGTGGTCGCTGTCGTTGAAGAGCGCTCCGAGCAGCAGGTAGCCGTCTGGTTCCGGCGTCCATTTCTGGAGGTATGTGCTGTTGGTCTGGTCGTAGATTGCGACCTGCGCATTCTCGATGTAGTTGCCGTGTTCGTCCCGGAGCAGGACAATATTGTAGTTGTAGCCCTCCCAGATGATGATCGGGTCTACCGGATCATCCGGATGCGGTCCCGGCGGGTACACACATCGATCATAGATGTACAGAACATGGTCGCCGGTGCATGAGAACAGGTAGGTGTCCACAAGCTGCGAGATCCCGTGCATGTCGAGCTTGTAGTCGTTGCCGCTCTCGATCACCATCTCGTAGTCGCTGAGCAACATGCTCTGCGACACAGTGTCCTCCAGAACCCAGCCGCTGTCGTTCACGTAGAGATGGATGTCGCCGACGCCGCAAGTGTAGCCATAGACGTAGAGGCAGGCGTCATAGTCAACCACCTCGTTTCCATCGCAGGTGAAGTCATAGTATGCGCCGTCGGAGAAGACGAGGCAGTAATCCGTAGTGTTCAACGTAGTAAAAGAATAATGTGAAGATGTGTTTCTTTCAATTTTTACATACCCTGAACTGCTGTTTTGGTACAAATCAACCCAATCAACACATGTTGTATCACCAGATACGGTGTATCCCGTGATAGGTACGTTAGAAACCGTTAATATAAATGTGTATTCTGCAATTGCCCCACCAGTACCAGATTCTGCAACATTTAAATTAGTATTGGTATATGGAGATACAGAATGCCAACTCCGTGAAATTGGAGTCTGCCCACATTCACCAGAACCATGATACCATGTACTCCAAGAGCCTGTAGTACATTTTTTCCTATATGCAAGCATATAAATACAGCCTGCTGACGGGGGCGAGTCTATTACAAATGTAGCGTAAAAATACAGCCCATAACAACCACATGCACTACTGTCGCATGAATAATATACCAAACCTTCAAACGGCTGTCCGGAGCCGGAGGAACTTGAAACAGAAAAAGTTCCTAATCCATCGTCCCATTGGCTATAACTTGCGCATGACACCATCTGTATCGAACCCAACAGCACCACTGCCACCGCCAGAACCGCCGCCCACAGCCTCATGTCTCTGCCTCCGCCGCTTTTGCCGCTTTTGCCGCTTTCTTCGCAGCCCGCCGTTTTCCCAGCCATTTCGGCAGGATTGCGAGCGCCCAGAACGCCACTGCCATCGTGGCGATAGAACATGCCAGCGCGAATCCGAGCTGGAAGAGCAGTTCGATCATGTAAATTCCTCCCGTTGCCGTTCCCGCCACTGTATGCTGCTCGATTGCTGGTGGCACTCGGGGCAGGTGAGCTTGATCGTTTTTCCGAACTTGCCATCGGTCTCGTGTCGTGGCAACCGCATCCAGTCCTCGCCATCCATTAGCTCGTGGCAGAGCGGGCATTGCCGCATCATGCCGGGGATCGAGGGGGCTTCCGGGGGATACATGAGCGGGGAGAGCCGAACGCCGTTTCCGGTACTATCCAGCTTAAGCATTGAGAAACGCCCCCACATTCCACATAAGCACGCCGCCGTACAGCAGCGAGAGCACGCCGATGCACGCAAGCGATACCTTGGGCGCAACATCACCAAAATAGGCGAACATGCCGATCACGCACGCGGACACCACAATCTTGAGCACGATGAACCACTCAACCCCGGTCCACCCGCAAATCGGGTTTAACTCTGTCGCCCCCATCTGCCCGACCGCAACGATTGTCAGAATGCAGTCCGCGGCAACCAGCAGCGTGAGCGCAAGGAGGAGTGGCGTTCGCCTCATCGGCGTCTGCCCCCATTGCGGCTGACCACCCGCGAACGAGCCTCAAGCTCCCGCACGCCAGTGATCATCTCAAGGATGCCGTACATCACCAGAAACACGCCAGCTATCCCGACCAGTTCCCAGATCATGCGTCCCGCACCCCGTTCAGCGCAGTCTTCACCTGCACATCAAGTTCCGCCCGCATCTCCGGCGGCGACTCCACATACGCCCGCGAGTACGCCTGCAAGAGACGATACATGCTGCCTGCGTGCTGCTGGTTCCGAAACATCGCAGCAAAATCAGGGTAGCCGCCAAAAGGGCGCATCCGCAGCATCAGGCTCCGAACCAGCGTCCGCTCAATAGTGATCAGCTTCTGCTCCCGCATGGTTCCGGCGATAGTGTCAATGAGGCTGGCAGCATCCATCCACTCACCCCCGGGTACTCATCTTCCGGAAAAACGCCAGCGCAAGCAACACGCCCGCAACACCCAGGAAATAAGGCATCATGCTCATGAACGACACCCCCACCTTCGCAGTCTCCTTGGTGCTGTCATACACCTCCTCGTAGTCGGTGCCCACAACATCCACGCCCTGATCCAGCACTGCGAACGACGCAGTCATGTACATCACGCCAAATGTGACGATGAAGCCGACCATCACGACGGCGAGAAGTACGTTAATGGCTCTTGACATTTTATTATCAACTCCCGAACTCTGTTATGAATACTTTTGTGTCAATGGATATTAGTTTTTCGCATCGCGTCGCCACTCATTCACCACCCCCGAACTCTGTCAGCTTCCGGTCAGCAAGCCCACGCACGCCCCCGTTCCCATGCGTCCCCTGCATTACGTGATGTTTTCGGCATAGCGTGATAAGATTTGCCGGATGGTCACTGCCCCCTGCCCGCCGCGGGATGATGTGATGCACCTCAAGCACCTCGGTCGCCTCGCAGCCATCGAACTGGCATGTGAACGAGTCCCGCAACTGGATCAGCATCGCGACCTGCGACCAGAACAGGTCCCGAAACTCGCCGAAGTCCACCGCCTCGTCTGTTGTGCCCTCCGGCTCCGGCGGCGTCTCCAGCCACACCCGCTGATTCCGCTCGAACGCCGTGTTGATTTTGCACCACAGGAGGCTTCTTTCGCTCAGGTGCTTGTGCCCGTGCTCGCAGACAAAGTACTCCGGTCCCGGCTCCGGTTCATCCTCCAGCGGCGGCAGAGTCTCTTCGAGGAGCAGGCGGCTGTCGATGTAGTGTGTTAGCTCGTCGAACGCTGCGTGGAGCCTCTGCTGATACTCCGGGGTGTCCTGAACGCCGTAGGTCGAGTGCAGAACCCGAACCCACATCCACTCAAGATGTTTCTTGGCGATCTTGAGGCTCTTTGCGACGGTCGCCTGGCGAACCTCCGGATCAGCGATCATGTCCGCCGCCGCCCCACCCGCACAATCGCCCGCCACAGTCTGCCGCCGCCGCTGCACGCATCGAATAGCACACGCCAGAGGCTGCTGCCGCCATTCACATAACGCCGCCAGAACAGGTTCCCGGCGGTGGCAGGCTCCCGCGGCGCAGAATACAGGAGATGAAGGCGGCGAGAAAGAGCGTCGTTCTCCGATTCGAGCTGTGCGATCCGGGCGTCACGGAGGGCGAGCTGTGCCTGCAAGTACTCCACGCTGAATTCGCCACTCATGAAGAGAACTGTATCGCTAATGGCGCATATATTTTGCGGCTGCCGCTAAGGGGTAAAATTATGCGATATTATTTTCTTCTCTGTTTAGAGTGCCAAACAGTGTATCCCTTTGCATCTCGCGTTTTACGTGCATAATATCCTGCATTTCTGGCAAGCCTTAGATATCGATTTGCATCTAATTTTGTAACATGCCGGTGCATCGCATAATACACGCGCCCGTCAAATCGTCTTATATCACCCATGTAATCACCACACTATAGTAAGCCATTGCCCCGAACACACTTAAGTTTTTTGGGTGGTTCCCTTATATAGTTTGGGGTTACTGAGTGAATTATCTGGACGATCGATCTGCAATTCAGGCGGGTGCAGGCGGCGCATCGAACGGGTGCGCCCGCTGCCACCGTTTCCGGCTCAGTTCAGCGTGTACCGCTTCCGGTCCTCGAACTCCTGTTTTTTGGCGACGTTCCAGCCGGATACGACTTGGATGTACCCGGTGACGCGTGACATGACGTCCACAGTGTGGGCGCGACATGCCGGGCACATATAATGCCCGCACACCGGGCATTTCGCCGTGCCACCGGTTGTTTGCTTGCAGCGTCCGTGGGATATCGCGTACTGATGCACCGGGCATCGCAGGACGTTTGCGTCGAAGTCTGCCTGTATCTTGTCCCATTCCCCTTCTTTCTCCATATCCCCCTTCCANNCTGATGCACCGGGCATCGCCGGACGTCTGCGTCAAAGTCCGCCTGAATCTTGCCCCATTCCCCTTCTGTCTCCATATCCTTCTTCCAGCCAGCGCAAACAGCCAGGAACTCGCCGGGAGGCATGTCGGTGATCACATCTCCACTCATAGGAGAGAACTTTATCGCCGATCAGGCATAAAATTTGTGGCTGCCGCCAAAAGAAGTGATCGGGCGCCCGGGCAGGGATTTGAACCCTGGAAGATCCGGGTGGATCAACCCGCTCTTCAGGCGAGCGCAGTGCCGCTGTGCCACCCGGGCATGAAAAGGTTGATGGTGCGTTACCTTTATATACTTTGTGGTGGTGGATTTTAATATCGGGTGGATCAATCTGTTTTCAGGCGTGTGCCCGCGGCGCATCGAACCGGTGCGTCTGCTGCCACCGTTTCCAGCTCATAAGTCTTTCCTTTGCGCNNGGGGCTTCCTGATTCATAGCGGTTGCTCATGCAACCATCTCCACAGGCGTTAATTCCCCACAGTCCGTGGGTACATGTCTGTTCAGGATGTTGATTGCGGCGTTGTGGTCTCGCCCGATGATCACCCGGTTTTTGCAGAGGCGACTTTCCGCTCGAACTCCACGATCATCTGGTCGAAGTATGTGCTTTTGATGTGAAATTCGTCTTTGTACTGTTGAAGCAGCTCAAGCATTTCGCGGTTATTGCGGGTGGCGGGTTTTTTTGTCATTTGTCTTCGTCCTCCTCCTTTATTTGCAGAACGCATGTGATACTTTGTCCTATGCCAGCAGTGATTTCCTCTTTTCGAGCTTCTTTAGTCTGTATAGGTAGTTTTCGGGTGTGTAATGCAAGAACGCGCATCAGTTCAAAGATTTCTTGCATGTCTGGCATCAAGCTCTCAAGTTCAGCAAACCTTTTGTTAATTTCGTTCAGTGCCAAATCTCCTTCGCTGGTGGTAATTAACTTTTCGATTGCTCCGGAGTAGCTCGCATTTTCAGCGTTCCTAATGCCATCTAAAAATGAGACAATCCGATCGCTCACATTGATTTGCTTGCTCATGGGTATCGATACATCTGTATCGACAACTATTAAAGGTTCCGAAGGTGTGGCACCAAACCATTTCGGCGAAAAAGAACACCGAAACACTTATATATAATAAAATGGTTGATATATAAGAGTGGTAGGTCTGTTTTTATTTTGGTTGTGAGTCTGTTTTTATTTTGGTTGTGAGTCTGTTTTTAGCTTCCACACACTTTCGCAGCCAATAGTGATAGGTGTAACCACCTATGTATTGATATGCACCTTAAATGCTTTGCGGTTCGTGGATAGCATGATAGGGATATATCAACGCGTTTTTCAAACAGGTGCAGGCGGCGCATCGAACGGGTGCGCCTGCTGCCACCGTTTCCGGCTCATAAGTCCTCTCTCTGTGCTTCTCTGATTACTTCCAGCCCGAACATGATCACGAATTTGACGAGGAAGATCGAGAGTATCACTGCGATGAAGAGCAGCAGATATGATAGCCCCGGTATCTGTATCGCGACCGTGTCGTGAACCCAGGTGTCCGTACTATCGATTGCTGAGACCATTCGCACCACGTTTCCGCTTACGATCATTTGTGAGAGCATGAATGCCATCCACGCGGCGATCAGCGTTGTGAAGATGCGGCTGATGTGCGATTTGGCGTAGTACACATACGTTACCAGACAAAACATGAGCGCGAGCAGCGCAATGAAGATGGAGACGGGTATTTTGGTTTCTGTCTGGATGCCGCCTGCTCCGACTGCGATGCGCATTGTGTAGTTCGATGTGCTGCCGTAGCCGTCGGATACGCCGAAGTCCACTGTGTAGACGCCGGATGGTGTGGCTGTCCAGTTCCCGGTGCCGTCGCTGGTGTTGAAGTTCGTAAACAGATCCATCCGGCTGCATGAGTATGTGGGTGTGTCGCTGTCGGCGTCGGTTGAGTCATAGTCCACGGTCACGAGCGCATAGGTCGCTCCGTCCCAGTCGCTGCCATTGGTGATTGTGACCGGGTTGTTCGGTATCTGTGTGTCTTCGCTGATGAATGATGAGATGTTGCCGGTTGTTGCGTTGTATCCTGCGATGCTGATGTTGCTCCAGCCGTGGGGTGACATTGGCGTGTTGTTCCAGTACTCGTTTGTGGTGGTGTTGTGCCACACGCTGTTCACGCTCACGTTGAACGAATCGGTCTTGATTCCGGCGTCCCATGTGTGCCGGACCCAGAAGTTGCCGGTGGTGTGCTGGAGGTTTGTGGGGTCGCCGATGTCGGTGAAGGTGACTGTGAAGGTGACTGTGCATGTGTTGCTGTTGCCGTATGCGTTTGACACCCGGAACCACCATGTGTAGATGCCCTCGTCGCCTGCGCCGGTGGTCCAGCTAAATATGCCGGTTCCGGAGTCGAGGCTGCCTTCTGTTGCGTTTGTGGTGAATATGGGGGCATCAGGGTCGGCGTTCGTGTAATTGAAGTCATTGCATATCAGCCCGCCCTCGGGGGTGTTTCGGTTGTTGCAGTCGTTGATTGTGATTGCGTGGCTGCCACCGCTGCTCTGGGTGGTGAAGTGCCAGATATCGCTCTGTGTGGTGGCGTTCCCGTCGTCTGCGACGGCGTACCAGTAGTAGAGGGTGCTGTAGCTTCTGCCGCTCCAGATCACGCTTGCGGTTGCGCCGCTTGCGATGCCGGTCTGTGTGCTGCCGATCTGGCTGCCGCCCTGCTGGTAGAACCGGACGCTCATGGTGTCAAGATCAGGGTCGGTGACTGTGACCTGCAGGGTGGGGTTTGTGCTCTGTCCGGTTGCGCCGTTTGCGGGTGCCACAAGGCTCGGTTTGTCTGGTGCAAGGTTGGCGGGTGAGAACTCGAACCAGTGCTCGCTCCATCCACCGGTGTAGTTGTAGGGGAAGAATCCGTTTGCATCGGCAGTGCTGTTGTAGTATTCGAGGTCGTCTCTGTAGACGGTGATGTTTGAGTTCTGCCATACTGCCTTTGTGACGTTGAACCAGACCTGCGGGTTTGCGGTGTTGTTGGTTGCGTTAAACGTGATTATGCCATCAACGCTTGCGTTCCAGAGGGCGATGCGGTCTGTTGCAGGGGTTGCGGTCAGGTTGAGCGGTGTGATGTTGAATGTATGCGTGACCCCGGTTACAGCCATGGAGAAATTCGCAGGGTAGGCGTAGGTTGTGTTCAGGCTGTCCTCTGCAAAGACCTGATTGTCCGTGTTCCGGATCGTTACTGCTGCTGTTGAGGTCACCCGGATCATGTCTGTTGCTGATTCGGGGTCTATGATCAGGTTGTTGATGCTTGATGTCCGGAAATAGTAGTCGTAGCCGCCGCTGCCGGTTATGTCGTTCCCTGTGAAGGTGTTGTTATTTGAGGTTGATCTGATCTGTATCCCGTGATCCACAATGTCCCGGATGTCGTTGTGCCGGACGATGCTGTTGCTGGCTTCGTACAGGTATATGCCCGGGTCGTATCCGGAGTTGGTGACCGTGCAGTTCTCAACGATGGTGTTGTTGGTGAAGTAGATTCCGATTCCGGTTTCTTCGTTGTCGGTGACCGTGCAGTTCGAGAGTGTCATGCCCGTACACGATTCCAGGATCACGCCGCGGCTGTTGTGCGACATCGTGGTGTTGTAGACCCAGTAGTCCATCGGGTTGTTCACAAAGTTCAACCCCTCCTGTCTGTAGATGTCGCTCCCGAGGTATGACATGTTGCAGTTGGTCATGTTTCCGCATGTGCGGCAGCATGAGAACAGGTATCCCCGGTACGCGTCTGTTGATGGGGCGATTGTGTCAGAGGTGGTATTCCAGCCGTGGACTGTTGCGTTGTCAAATAGTGTGGCGCCTGCAAACCGGAAGTATGCGACATCCTCTGTGTTCAGGGACTCCAGATGCACGGTTTCGTTGAACCGGAAGGTGTCGTTGCATTTTGACTTGAAAAACGGTACGTGCATCGTATAGATGTCGCCACCGGCATCGTAAGAGATCAGGCTGCTGTTGTTCACGGTTGCGTATAGGGTGGGGATGTTGTTCATGCCCCAGAATAGCAGCATGTCATTGATGACCCAGCCCTGTGTGCCGTCTGCGGCGAGCGTGAAGTACGAGTCAAGCCACTTGGTCGCAACGCTCCCCTGTTCGTCGGTGCTCATGCATTTGAGAGTGTAGAGGTCAACGGTTGAGTAGTATGGGGATGTGGTGAAGTTGATCTCAACCTCCTCAGTGCCGGTGGTCGTGAACGTGTTGTTAATGATCCCTGCGAGCGTCTGGTTCAGGTAGTGCAGTGTGAGGTTGTGGGTCACGCTCCCGCCGTCAGGATCGCCAGGGCAGGTTATCCCAACATGGATATGCCCGGAATCATAAGTGGCATCCATCATGGCGTCATGCGTGTACCCGAGAATCGGGCAGGTCATGTTGAAGTACTCGATGTTCACCGGACCAACCGGATACTGTGAGAGACCGATGCTCTTATTATGGATTCCTGACGCCCCCCAGAGGCTGTTGTTCCCTGCAACATAGAGCTGGATCTCAAGATCCTCATAGTCCCGGACGAACGTGTAGAATATGGATGGGGTGTACGCATACGGGGCGGAGATGCTGCCGATCACGCTCCAGTCCCAGCAGGTCTCGGTCTGTGCAAACGTGAGGTTAGTGATACCCGGATCGGCGTTTGTGACGTTCAGAAGATACGGTTTTGAGGATACGGTGTTGCTCGCAAAGATTATGTAGTTTGACTCATCAGGAGCTGGTTCCAGTAGGGGGGTTGTGTTGAGCACGAGCGGCTTTGCGTATGATGCGTTTGCGTGCGGAACGTACTCATGATCCATCCATCGGGTCACGTTCCATGTCTCAAGCTGAGCGCAGAACGGACAGGTCGCATAATCATCAACCATCGGATCATACGAATCATTACACCACCAGATGATGATGTCGTCGCTCGGCGACGTGCCACCAAGGTCAGTGTCAAAGTACATCGAGATGTAGAAGTCGTTTGTCCTTCCGTTCAACTCCTCAACATCCCACATCTTTGTTACGAGTGAGTTTGACTTAGAGATCGCAAAACCGGTCTTCTCTGCCTCAAACACACTGTTGCGCCCCAGATACGCCATGTTCGGGAATATCTTGTTGACGTTCTCTGAGATGTTTATGAAGGTATATGTGCTGTTAATGACGTTTGTTGTGATCCATGCCCGGGTGTAGTCGGCGCCACCCCATGTATAGATGTCGCCGCCCGTGATCGTGTCGTTAAACTCCCATGTGAGATACGGGGTTGCGTTCCGGTTGTGCCCCCGGACCAGTTTACCATGCCCGCCAAGCTCGGCGCATATCTCGTTTGCAGGCGCCCGAACCGAGTTATTGTAGTTGCCTGTGACCGTGTAGTTGATCCCGTAGAGGAATGCGAGAGAGGTCAGGTTCAGACCTGAATCGTTATGAGACACCCCGAACGAGACGTTCACAAAACCGGTGTAGTTCGTGAGCAGGGCGTCGGGCGTGAACGAGACGAGCGTGATCTCAGGGATGCCAGAGGTCGCAGAGATCGTCATCGTGTAGTTATCGGTGCTGCCCCAGCCGTCAGATACGCCAAAGTCCACATAGTAGGTGCCTGCAACCGACGTCCAGTTCCCTGATCCAGTGGATGCGGAAAAGTCCGTGAACAGATCTGTTCTGTTGCATGAGAATGTGTGCGTGTCAGTGTAATCCGGATCGGATGCAGTGTAGTTGACCTGCACGGTTCCACCCATCTCCCCGCTCCAGTCAGAGGTGTTTGTGATTGTTACCGGGTTGTTCGCGAGCCTCGTGTTCTGGCTGACGCTTCCGGCTGAGAGCGTGCCCGCTCCGGATGCGTTGTATGCGTAGACCGAGACGTTGCTCCACCCATGCGGAGACATCCCGGTGTTGTTCCGGTGCGGTGTGGCGGTTGCGTTGTGCCACACGCTGTTTACGCTGACGTTGTAGGAATCAGTGACGTTTCCAGCTCCCACACTCCAGGTGTGGTTCGCCCAGAAGTTGCCTGTGGTGTTAGCGATCCCGGTGGGGTCTGGCGGCGTTGCGTTCGCGCTGATGGTCATCGTGTAGTTATCAGTGCTGCCATAGCCGTCGCTGACGCCGAAATCCACGTAATAGATGCCAGGGGCTGCCGTCCAGTTCCCGGTGCCGTCGGCGGTGCTGAAATCGGTGAACAGGTCTGTGCGGTTGCACGAGAAGGTCGGCGTATCGCTATCGGCGTCTGTTGCATCATAGTCCACATAGACGTTTTCACCCATCTCCCCGCTCCAGTCGCTCGTGTTCGTGATCGTGATCGCGTTATTCGGAACCCGGGTGTCCTGCGATGCGCTTCCGGTGGAGAGCGTGCCGTCTGCGCTCGTGTTGTATGCGTAGATCGTGATGTTCTGCCATGCATGGGCAGAGTACGTTGTGTTGTTGGATGTGACGGCGGTTCCGTTTGTCCAGACACTGTTTACGCTGATGTTGAACAAATCAGTGACGTTCCCGGCTCCTGCGCTCCAGGTGTGGTTCACCCAGAAGTTCCCGGTCGTGTGCTGGAGGTTCACAGGATCAGGCGGCGTTGCGTTCGCGGAGATCGTCATCGTGTAATTTGATGTTGACCCCCAGCCGTCAGACACACCAAAGTTCACATGGTGTACGCCCGGGGCTGCCGTCCAGTTGCCGGTGCCATCCGCCGTGCTGAAATCGGTGAACAGGTCTGTGCGGTTACAGGAGAACGTCGGCGTATCGGTATCGGCGTCTGTGGCATCATAGTCCACATAGACGTTTTCACCCATCTCCCCACCCCAGTCGCTTGTGTTCGTGATCGTGATCGCGTTATTCGGAATCCGGGTGTCCTGCGATGCGCTTCCGGTGGAGAGCGTGCCGTCTCCGCTCACGTTGTAGGCGTAGATCGTGGCGTTACTCCAGCCGTGCGGAGACAGGGGCGTGTTGTTCCAGAACGTGTCCGTGGTGGTGTTGTGCCAGGTGTCGTTTATGCTGACATTGAAAGAATTAGTGATGTTCCCGGCGCCTGCGCTCCACGTATGGTTCACCCAGAAGTTGCCGGTGGTGTTCGCAAGCCCGGTCGGGTCAGGCGGCGTCGGCGTGTCAGACGACGTCAGTATCTCGTGCGTGGAGAGGTGCGGCATCAGATACCGGTAAATGTAGTTGCCTGTGCTCACGAACTCCCGGACCGCACCATACTCGTCGCCATCCACTGTTGTGTAGTTCCAGGCGACCGTGCCTGCGGATGCGTCAGCAACCAGATCAACATCAACTGGCGTCCAGGTGCCGGTCGAGTTGTTCACCGTGGTTGTGGCGCCCGTATGCGCTATGATGCTGCCCACAGGCAGCCCCCACACCGGGATCGCACAGTCTCGGTCGCTCTCGATCACAGTGGTGTGGCTGACAACCCCACCTGCGACAGATGAGGATATGCCCTGCGTGATCCGGTCCACCAGCTCATCCACATACCCGGTGGTCGTGTAGTTCACGGTCATGTTCAGCATCCAGTTGTCGTCACGCGGCAGACTGTTCCAGGTCTGACCGGTGATCGTGTCCGGCAAGTTCTCAAGGGTTTCATCATACCATGAGTGCCTTCCCGGGTGGAACAGGGAGGTTGCGTGCCTGCCAAGGAAGTTCCAGCCGCCCGTTCCTGCGCGAAGTGTGTAGAAGTAGATGTAATAATGCCCGTGATCGGTGTGCTCGTCAGCATCGAGGTATGCGGATCGCTCGGTCCACGAACCCACAGGATCAGTGCCCGGATAGTACGGGATTATGTGCTGGGTTGTGTTTCCGTTCGCATAGAGATAGATGTTTCGATCTCCGGTGCCTTCCGCACCCGAATACAGCCCAATATCAACAGAGATGTTGGTCACAGTCTTATCATCATCAATATACCATGTGTGCGCCACCGGATCGATGTGAACCCTTCCCGCAACATACAGACGGTTCCAGTCTGTTGAGGAGGTCTCGGTGTACGCACTCTCAAGCATGTTCCCGAAGTCATAGATGTTAATGTCCTTCTGGATCTGGAAGTTCGGCTGACCATACCGATAACAGTTGTCGCCATCAAACCCGTACAGCACCGCGAAAGCGGCTGCACAGTACGCCATCTTGTCAAAGTCCTCAACATCCCCGAAAGACATCCCGAGAACCGGGATATTGTGGCTGGTGTAGTAGTCCGCCCGATCCTTCTCAATGTCCATGTCTTCATAGGAATATGTGGGGGAGTTCACATCGCCATCCCAGCGTGCGAAACATGATTCCTTCATCACGGCGTCGCCATAGGTCGCAAAATCGGAGTATGCGGTGTACGTGTTCAGGATCAGGCTCTTGTCCTTGTCGTTCATGATGTAGTCTGCAAGCACCTTCATCCGGGCAGAGAAGTTAGCACCACCAACCACAAAGTCGATCCCATCAAGAAAGATGTTCGTAGAGTAGTTATCCGCCCAATCATCAACCTCAACCTTCTTACCATCGATCCAGCCCTGAGTATTAGTGTAATCGGCAACCGAGATGTACCCATACGTGTCGTTCGGTCTGTTTATCGTGTTTGTGATCTCGTTTGAGTTCTTGTCTGCTATCACAACGTACTTATACAGCGAGTAATTGGATATCCATGAGGCATTGATCCACTCATAATGACATAGAAACAGGTTGTCCTTTATGTACGTTGGGTCCCAGAGTTCGACCTTGATATCGGTTGAGATGCCACCCCACAGATAAGAGTTGGTCATGCTCCCGTTGCTGTAATACCCAAGCGCCTCGGTGATCGTGGGCATCGCCCCGAGCAACGATGAATTATTGTTCTGGATCGTGATCTTCTCAAACGCATCCTCCCGAGCGACATACGTGTAAGACTCGCCATCCAGCCAGAACCCAAGCGTGCCGCCGCCAGTGTTGTTAAAGAGCGTGTCGTTCCACACATCCCAGTACTCGCCTGCCACGGCAGATGCCACGGTTTTGTTTGCCTTTGCAGCCCCGCTGTTATACAGGATCATGTCGCCGCCAATCACCTTCACAGAATGCGCCTCAGTGTACTGGTCGCTCGTGTTATGCAGGTTCCGCATCCGGCTGAACACCCTGGTGCGGTAGAGCGAGAGATCGCTCATGAACGACTCGTTGCCACTGTATATCCGGGACTTTGTGCTGTTGCCACGGAGGGTCACAGCCTCAAAATCAATCCAGTTCGAGACCGAGGTGAGCGCCTTATAGATCACAGGAGACGCTTCCACATACATCGGCTCAAGCCCGGCGACCGTCTCCAGAACCACGATCTTAATCTTGTTATCGGTCTGCTCAGAGATGTTCTGCGCAACCGCATTCACGAAATCAGCCTTATCCGTGCTCGTGGTGTTCGACAGATTAATTGCGATGAACTGCACAGCCGTCTGATACGGGTCAGCCTTCAGATCAGGCATATAGGTCGTGATGTTATCGGTCACGGTCGCAATGTAGGTGGCAGAGCCATAGTCACCATCACAGCTCATGCGCAACCCGGAACGGCGGTTCACATCATAGCAGTACAGAACAGAGACCTTGTACGTGCCCCAGGTGCCAGAGGTGATCGCATCCCAGTCCAGCGACGACTCAACCGTCAGGATGTCATCAGCCTTATAGCGGTCAATCGTATCGTTATCCGGAATCGATGCATTCCGGAACCCGAAGACACCATCCCGGATGTCCGGAGGCGGCGTGAGCGCAGCCTTAACCAGGATCTCAATCGTCGTGTTGTTCGTGCTGCCATAACCATCAGACACGCCAAAATCCACATAATACAAGCCCGTGACCATCGTCCAGTTCCCGCGTCCGGTTACGGTGGAGAAATCAGTGAACAGATCGGTGCGATTGCACGAGAACGTCGGGGCGTCGCTATCGGCATCTGTTGCGTCACAGTCAACGAAGAGGTTCCGATCCACAAAATCCTCGACATCAGAGACATTCGTGATTGTTACCGGGTTATTCGGAATCTGCGTATCCTGCGATACACTTCCGCTGGAGAGCGTGCCGCCCGCACTCGTGTTGTATGCGTAGACCGAGATGTTGCTCCACCCATGCGGCGACATCGGTGTATTATTCCAATAAACGTTCGTGGTTCCGTTATGCCATGTATCGTTCACGCTGACGTTGTAGGAGTCGGTCACATTCCCGGCGCCCACACTCCATGTGTGATTCACCCAGAAGTTGCCAGTGCTGTTCGCAAGAGATGTTGGATCCGGCGGGATCGCAGTGACCGTGATCGTCATCGTGTAGTTATCGGTGCTGCCCCAGCCGTCACTGACCCCAAAGTCCACGTAATAGATGCCCGGTGCAGCCGTCCAGCTACCAACGCCGGTTCCCGTGTTGAAATCAGTGAACATATCTGTCCTGTTACACGAGAAAACCGGCGTATCGCTATCGGCGTCAGACGCATCATAATCCACAGACACCATGCCGCCCACACCACCACTCCAGTCGCCCGTGTTCGTGATCGTGATCGGATTATTCGGAATCTGTGTATCCTGACTGACGCCGTTATCGGATAATGCGCCGCTGCCAGTGGAATTATACGCCCAAACAGTGATGTTCTGCCACGCATGAGCAGAGTACGTCGTGTTGTTGTATGTGGCGGTGGTTCCGTTATTCCAGACGTCATTTACGCTGACATTGTAGGAGTCGGTGAGCTGCCCGGAGCCAGCGCTCCAAGTATGATTCACCCAGAAGTTGCCCGTCGTGTTCGCAAGCCCCGTCGGGTCCGCGGGCGTGAACGACGCGATCACAATCTCATAGCTCCCGGCAGAGATATCAGTCGTGAAATTCGCCTCCCCCGCCGCATTCGTGGTCTGCACCTCACCAATAGAGCCGCCAGTCTTCATGCCATACGGCGTAGAGCCAGAGAGGTTCGTGACAGCAAGCCAGTCAAGACTACCGCCGGAAAGCGTGAACTCGCCCGCCGGATCACCAGTCTTGTCATGGCCTGTGAGGATCAAGAAGGAGTCAGAGGATGCGGCGGCAGCCGTCCAGTTCGTGTCAGTGCTGCCAGTAGCGGAACGGTTGATCAAGATCATGCCGTCAGAGGAGATCGTGTGGTTGTATGGCTGCGTTGCGTTGTAGAGGATGGAGTCAGAGGCGTACTGTTCGCTTCCGAGAGAGGATGTGGGGGGGTTGGCTGCGTATTTGCGGACAAATATCCAATCGACATATTGGATTCCCGGACTCCCACCACCATAAGAATTTATTAATACATTGGTATGGATATCCAAATTGAAATTAGTAACTCCACCAACTGTTGTCCCATCAAATGAATGTGTAGATGTTGCCACTGTAGAGCCTACAATTATTCTGTCAATTCCATACGTTGCAGACGTCCATTGGGGAGGCACAGTAGAATAATACACTGACCCATCCCCCCATCGCCTCTCATATCCGGGAACGTGGCGTCTACTGAAATAACATCTATTACTCGCATCAATTCTATACCCCAATCCAAATAGAAGATCTGTGGATGCATCAGTAGTTTTTATTTTTGCTTCTATAACAGTATTTGATAATGATCCTGCATCAGCATAAATTATTTTGTGTCCTACAATTGGGGTGTTTTGTAATTCACCACCCGACACTGAATAAGAAGCAGTATCGCCTGACCACTTACTCAAATCACCCTCGAAGCCATCCCCAAATACAAATGTCGCCCCAATATCCCAATCGCTCGCCGCCCCCGCGTTCTTATAGTACAGGTAATATGTCTGATCCACCCCGTTCGCAGGCGTCGTTGGGAACTCCACCCACACCTCCGCCGACGTGCTATCAGTCTTACTCTCAAGCCACGCATCCACAAGCGTCGTGCCATCACTCTGCGTGAACCGCAGGTCATCGAAATCCGCCTGCATGTCAGAATCATACGTGATCGAGAGATTGAGCTGATAGTTCGTCTGCGCCCCGGACGTGCCGCCGGTCAGCGTGATCGGGACTCGATTATCATAATCTGGCAACCACGCAGCCGCCACCACACCCACAGACAGCAACAACGCCACGGCTACAACAGCCGCAACACCTAACGCTCGAACTCCGCCGCTCATGGAAACAACTTTATCGCAGATGATACATATAATTTACCCCCGATCCGCCCGCCGAACCAGGCGACACAAGAAGCGCGGACAGGCGCAAAAAGGGTTTCGGTAGTCCGAAAGTCGCCCGCCCACAAAAAGACATTGGGCGGGATCGTGCAAAAGCTTACCACCCCTCGGGCACGTCCAGCATCCCCGGACGCCTCGCCCGCTTGCCGCCCGCCTTCTTCGCAGCCACTGGCGAGGCAAGATCAGGTTCCGGGAACACCCCGGATGCGGGCTTGGCGGCGCCGCCAAGGAAGCCTTCGAGCGTCATCATCTCGTGCACCAATTCCCATTCGTGCGCTCTGCGTCGCCGCGGGGCGGCAGCGGCTGCACTCGCAGTATCGCCTGCGAAGCGGTCAACAAAGGGGTCAGGCACTATTGGTACGGGTGGTGGGGGAGTGGGTGTAACCGGAAC
>LGVE01169323.1_pt1 | contig 20792 bp, 20 predicted proteins | sample 469871 | NCBI WGS metagenome assembly LGVE01 (sample SAMN03893561, study PRJNA290197) | marine sediment metagenome | material: sediment; isolation source: combined push core samples #3730, #5133, and #5579 collected at Hydrate Ridge | place: Pacific Ocean: Hydrate Ridge | reverse complement strand
CCTATCCAAGACAAATGAAAGAAATACTTGGGGAAGTTAAGGATGGAAAAAAAATTCCATATAATAATATTCATATTATTAGTATAGCGGCCTTATTACCATTAATATTTGGAGGATGTTTAGGCCCAGAAGCAGGGTTAACAGGTGTTATTGTGGGATTATGTTTTTGGTTTTCAGATAAATTTAAGTTTGCCATTTCCGAAATGGATGAAATTGCAGAAATTGGAATAGCAGCAACGGTAGGGCTTGTTTTTGGATCGCCATTGTTTGGATTTATTAATAACATTGAAGATGAGAACAAAGAAACAATAATTCCTAAAAACATAAAAATATTAATGAATTTTGTAGGAATAATAAGTGGATTGGCAGTTTATACCATATTATCGGAAATCTTTGGTGGAAGTCCAGGATTAGGCCGTTTTCCAGGAATCGAAATCATGGGGAGTAGTGAGTGGCTAAGTGCGATTCCATTGGCATTAATCGGGAGTTTTTTTGGATTGCTCTATTTTGCAATCAAAAATGGCATAAAGCTTGCGATTCGTCCAATAAAAAATTTCATTATTATAAAAGCAATCATTGCCGGCATAATATTAGGTGGAGTGGGAATTGTTTTGCCTTATACGATGTTTGCAGGAGAGCATCAGATGGTAGAGATTATGAACACATGGCAAGCAATGGGATTTTGGTTATTGTTTTTAACAGGCGTCATAAAATTATTCATTGGAAATGTATGTGTTGAAATGGGGTGGCGAGGTGGAAATATTTTTCCAACGATTTTCTCAGGGGTCACCATTGGATATGCATTGGCAACTTTTTTACCAGTGGATCCTATTTTTTGTGTCGCAGTGGTGACGACGGCCCTTACAACGGCAGTTATGCGAAAACCAATTGCTGTTATTATATTATTATTAATTTGTTTCCCAATGAATGGGATTATTCCGATGTGTATTGGTGCAGTTATTGGTGGGGCAATTCCTATTCCAAAGTTATTAAAAGAAAAAGAAATAATCGGATAAATTTGAAACAAAAGAATCTTATAGTAAATCTTTCTTTAAGGTTTTATTAAAGATAATCATTACGCCTAATAAGGCCATAATTAAGCCACTAACAATGAGTAATAGTTCTATTTTTATAACATCGCAAAGAGGACCAAAAATAATCATACCTAAAGGTAGGGCAGTTGTAGCAATCATTTGAAGGATACTAAAAACCCGACCTTGAATTTCGGGATTAACACATTCTTGAATTAAAACGGTGGTTGGAGCGGTTAAAAATGGAATTGAAAAACCGGCAATAAAGAAAAATAAAATATAAATAACAAAATTTGGAGCAATGCCAAGAAAAAAAATAGAAAGACCAAAGACAATACATCCGAATGAAATGGTTTTGATACGACGTTTGTAACCACCCCAAAATGCAAGGAATAAACCACTAAGCATGGTACCACCACTAAAGAAAATTTCATTAACGGTTAGGCGCCAAACATCAGTACCATAGGAACGGGTAATAAGAAGAGGGGTTAAAAAAGCAGCAGGGGTAATAAAAAACATAATTAAAGCATAAAAAAGAAAAAGTGTTTTAATAAAGGAATGATTCCAAATATATATTAAGCCTTCTTTTAAATCATCAAAAGAAGAGCGATCGTCGTCATGAATGGCAATTTTATGACGAGGGATTGAGATAAAAGATAAGAGTGAAACACCGATAATTGCAGTTAAAATATCAATAATAAAGGTGTATTCTAATGAAAAAGCGGCCAAAACACCACCACTAATAGCAGGTGCTACAATAAAGGCTAGCGATTGAATACTGCCGTTAATGCCATTAATTTTCATGAGCTTATGTTCTGGTACAATTTGAGGGATGAGGGCGTTAACTGCGGGTGTTTGTATGCCAGCTCCAAGAGAACGGATCCCAGAAGCGAGAAAAAGAAGCCAAAGGTACTTAAAACCTAAAAAAAAGAAAATAGCAAGAATGAGTGTTGTTAAAGCAATTAGAAGATCAGCAAAAATAATGAGATGTTTTCGATTATAACGATCAGCCCAAACGCCAGCAAAAAGAGAAATAACAATTTGCGGTAGAAAATTAGATAAGGTAGAAAGGGTAAGCATTAACCCTGAGGCTGTTGTTAAGGTAACATACCAAATAATTGCAAAAGCGACAATGGAAGAACCTAATAATGAAATGGTTTGACTGGTTAAAAATAATGCTATTTTTTTTTGCCATGAATAATTTTTGTTATTAATCGGTGTGCTTTGAGTCATGAAAATTCCTTTCGTTTGTATCGCTGATAGTTTCTTTAAATTGTATCATGACGAAGGGATTAATAAAATATAAATTCATGTGTGTTTTCTAGAGAAAAGCGTAGAAGACACCTAAATAATAAAGAGAGATGATTGATAGTAAAATTAGAATATTAAAAAAAAAGAGAAGGAATTCATTAAAAAATAATATTAAAGACAATTGTATGAAATAAAATCTTGAATAAAAGGATCAGAAGAGTTAATTAAGTCTTCTGGAGAACCCGTATAGATAAATCTACTTTGATTGAGAAATGTTATTTTTGAACATAGTCGAAGGGCTTGGCTAAGATTATGCGTAATGATAATAATAGAAAGGTTGTCATTCTTTTGTCGTTTTAATAAAGCAGATTCAATGAGTTGAACACTTTTGGGGTCAATATTGGCTGTGGGCTCATCTAAGCATAAAACTTTTGGAGAAAAGGAAAGAGCTCGAGCAAGTGCAGTTTTTTGTGATTCACCTCCAGATAATTTTTTTGCATCGTGATTTCTAATATTATAAAGATCAAATTCGACTAAGAGATTAGAAACAATTTTGTGGATTTCTTTTTTGGAGATGTTTCTTATTTTTAAAGGATAGGCAATATTATTATAAACTGATCGGGAGAAAAGAGTGGGTTGATGACTTGAATAGGTTATCTTTTTTCTAAGTTTTGAATTTAATCGATCACCATCATATAAAACTGTACCATTTGTTTGAGAAATAATGCCAGCAATTATTTTCATAAGCGTTGTTTTACCAGATCCATTTGGACCAATAATTCCATGAATCATTCCTGATTCAAAAACAAGAGGATTTGAATCAGAAACTAAATTTAAAACAGTATTTCCATGATAATCTTTTGTTAAATTATTAATTTCAATTTTCATAAGTATCTCCTATTATAAAATGATACAGGATCGAATTGGTAATAAATGAGATGAATAATAATATAATTCCCATTGCAATAGAAATACTGTATTCACCCATGTTATTATTCATGGCAATAAAAGTTGTCATAACTCGTGTAAAACCTTTGATGTTTCCTCCTACAATCATAACGGCACCAACTTCAGAAATTGCCCGGCCAANNTTATGATAGCAATCATAATAGCACTTTTCAATTCAAGGATTAATAAAATTAAAATATCTTTTTTATTTGCACCGAGAGTTTTTCCAGTTACTACAATCTCGATACCATTGGAAGAAGCATGATTAAAAAGGATTCCAATAATAATGGGAGTGACAAGTAATGTTTGAGCAATAATCATAGCGGTAGGGGTATACATGAGTTTAAATTGACCAAAAGGTCCAGAACGAGCGAGAAGAAGGGCAGTGAATAATCCGATAATAACTGGGGGAAATGACATAAAAGTATATAAAAAACGTGATACAATGCGTTTTCCTTTAAAATTATTTATTCCAAGAAAAATACCAAAAGGAATGCCAATAATTGTTGCAATTATTGTCGATGAAAAAGATACAAATAGAGATAAAAAAACAATTTGAATAATTTCGGGATCTAAAGAAAAAAGGAGATTAAAAGCTTCTAAAAAGCCATTTATAATATAGTTCATTGTTTCACCATGGAATAAAATTCTAGGAAATAACTCCTAGAATTTTATTGATTATTATTTTGTTGCATTTGGATTAAAAAGTTGATCGCCATTAAGTTTATAAGAACCAATCAATTCTTGAGTTTTAGGGGAAAGAATCCAGTTTTTAAATAACTGGGCACCATCGGCATTAATCAGATCATTGATGGTTGGATTAACTGCAATAACACCATATTGATTAAATAATATTGGATCACCTTGGCAAACAATTTCTAAATCAAGGGTATCTTTCATATTAATGTAGGTTGCACGGTCAGAAAGAGTATAGCCTTGTTTTTCATTGGTAACAGTAAGGGTTTCACCCATACCAGAACCTGTTTTAATATACCAATTACCTTGAGGTTCAATCGTGGCTTCAGACCAAATTGCACGTTCTTTCGTATTTGTTCCTGATTTATCATCGCGTGATACAAAAGTTTCAGGGATTATTGAAATAGCTTTGAAGGCAGTGACTGCATTATTTGGAGTGGTTGCTTGTATTTCAGCTGGGTCATTGTTTGGACCAAGAATAATAAAATCATTATACATTACATCGAAACGTTCAAGTCCATAGCCATCTTTGACAAAATTTTCTTCTTGTGTTTTGGCATGGACAAGTAAGATATCTGCTTCACCATTTTTTCCCATTTCTAGAGCTTTTCCAGTACCGACGGCAACGACTTTAACAGAAATGCCTGTTTCATCTTCAAAATCAGGTAATATGACGTCAAGTAGTCCACTATCACGGGTACTTGTAGTTGTTGCTAAAATAATTTCACCATTTTCATTAGGTTTACTAGTTTGGTTTGAAGAGGTACACCCTGTAAAAGTTAAAATCAATCCTAAAAATACACGAATAACACATAAGTTTAATTGTTTTCTTTTCATTTAGTTCTCCTTTATAACAGATGTTTGCATAATTTTAACAGAAATTACAAATCACGTCAATCATTAGAAAAATAATGAATTGTTTTTAAGAAAGCAAGAGTAAAATGAAGATAAAAAAACTATTTTTTACTAGGTATTTAATAATTTATTTGAAGATGGTTTTCAACATGACTTTTTAGTAGAACAGTTGACAGTAAAATAATCAGATGATACCATGAAATTCAGATTAATTAAGTAGAGGAAATGAAAATGAAGAAAATACATATATGTATTGGTAGTGCATGTCACGTTAATGGTTCTTATCGTATGGTTAAAGCATTAGAAAAAATTATTGAGGATCGGGATCTTAGTGATGAAATTGAATTAGTGGGGTCATTTTGTATGGGACAATGCAAAGGAGGGGTTTCAATAAAATGCGATGATGTTTTATATTTAGCAACAGACGAGAATATATTAGAAATTTTTAAAGAGATTATGGAGAGAAAATAATGGATATTATTAATTTTTCAGAAGAGAAATGTAGAAATTGTTATAAATGCATACGACATTGTCCAGTTAAAGCGATTAAACTTAAAGATAAACATGCGAAAATTATTCAATCCATGTGTATTGGGTGTGGAGATTGTATTAAAATCTGCCCACATAATGCAAAAGAAATAAAAAACGATGTAGAAATGATAAAAAAATGGCTTAATACTGAAAAAGTTGTATTAAGTTTGTCAGGGGTTTTTCCATCAACGTGTTATATGGATAATCCGCATCAATATTTAGGTGCGCTTCGTAAACTTGGCTTTACAATTATTGAAGAGACCTCAATTGGTGCAGAGGTTGTGGAAAAAGCGTATACTAAAGATTATTATCGTAATAAGCAATTTGTAATTTCATCGTCTTGTTCAGCAATAAAAAATTTGATTGAAATCTATTATCCACAATATATTACCTCATTAACAAAACAAGTATCGCCAATGATTGCCCATGGAAAAATATTGAGAGAAAAGTATCCAGATGCAAAAATAGTTTATGCAGGGGCACGTTTAGCTAAAAAAATGGAAGTTTTGGAAAAAGAAGTGGAAGGGATTATTGATGGGGTATTAACGTTTGATGAAATTGACGATTGGATGAAAGAAGAGAAAATAAATCCTAACAAAGTTAAACTAGAAGCCTTTGATGATATCGGGTCAACTATTGGAAGAATTAATCCGCAAATTGGTGGTCTTGCCAAAAGTAGTGTTGATGAAATTGAAGGAAGTCGTAAAATTGTTAGAATCGATGGGGTAAAAAATTGTATGCAGTTTTTAGATGAACTGCATCAATTGGAGAAAAATTATTGGATCGAAATGAATGCGTGTGAAGAAGGATGCATTAATGGACCGGGAAACATGCATAGCCTATTGTCAAAATATGAAAAAGTAGAGATGCTTCAAACCTATAATGACATAAATAGTAATGTAAAATCAAAAGGGATTATTACTGAAGTCGATATTACAAGAAAATATAAAGCACGACCAGTTCATCATTTAGGAGAGGTTCCAGAAGAAGAAATCAAACGAATTTTAGCATTAATGTCAAAAAATTCAGAAAGTGATGAGTTAAATTGTGGGACATGTGGTTATGATACGTGTCGAGATAAAGCCCGAGCAGTCTATTGGAATATGGCAGAAATTGAGATGTGCTTACCCTTAATATTAAGTAAAAATGAAGCGATTTCCAATATTATTATTAGCACAACACCAAATGCAATTGCAGTATTGGATAAAAAATTTCGAATTTTAGAATTTAATGAGGCAGCAGAACGACTGTTTAATATGCGTATTAAAGACGTGATGCATTATAATTTTATGGATGTTTTAAATTACAATCCCTTTAAAAAATTAAATTATGAAAAAGATTGTATTTATACAGGAAAAGGTTTATACGAACGAGAAAATCGAATTTTTATGGAGATTTTAACCTATATACCAAAGCAAGAATTATATATGGGGATTTTTATTGATATTACACAACAAGAAAAGCAAGAACAAGTTTTTCAAAAAATGCAAGAAGAAACATTGGGTATGGCACAGCGTGTTATTGACAAACAAATGCGAGTGGCACATGAAATTGCCGGATTATTAGGAGAAACAACAGCTGAAACAAAGGTAACATTAACAAAATTGCAAAAGGTTATAGGCAGTCGAGGAGATGAAATCTAATGGCACTATTTATGGATATTGCAAGTGATCATGTTAATAAGGTAGCAGAAGAATTATGTGGGGATAATGTTGAAATAAGAACAAATGATGAAAGTATGATTGCTGTTTTAGCTGATGGTTTAGGAAGTGGTGTTAAAGCAAATATTTTAGCGACGATGACATCAACAATCGCAGCAACAATGCTTGAAGAAAAGCTTGGAATTATGGATGTTCTTGAAACGTTAGAAGCAACGTTGCCCAAATGTCAAGTTAGAAATCTAGCGTATTCGACGTTTACCATTGTTCAAGTTTTCAGAAATCGTAAAGCAGTAATCTTAGAATTTGATAATCCACCATTAGTATTTATTCGAGATGGAGAAATAATTAATTTAAATCGTATTCCAATTGAATTTCAAGAAAAATTAGTATATGAAACAAAGATTGAGATTGAAGAAAATGATATTCTTGCTTTTTTTAGTGATGGTGTGATCCATGCGGGACTTGGAAATATATTGAATTTCGGTTGGCAATGGGAAGAAGCTGCAGATTATCTATTAGCACGTTCCTATGAAAATAAGAAAGCAAAAGATATGTCAATGGCATTAGTTGATACATGTAATAATTTATATGGTGAAGAACCAGGTGATGATACAACTGTGGTTGTATTAAAAGCTGAGGAACGAAAATATCTTACTTTGTTTTCAGGTCCACCCTTGGATCGGTCAAAAGATGTGGAAATAAAAAAAATATTAGACCGTGCACGTGGTAAGAAAATCGTATGTGGTGGAACAGCAGGAAATATTGTAGCCAGAGAATATGGAGAAGAAATTGAAATTGACCTTTCAACGATGTCAGAACGTGTTCCTCCTATTGGCCGAATGAAAAGCGTTGATTTAGTAACAGAAGGGGTATTAACGATTCGAGAAACGTTGAGACTCATTGAATGTTATATTCATAATCAATGTGGTCATGAAATTTTTGAAGAACGGAATGGTGCATCAATGTTAGCGAATTATTTAATTAATGAAGCATCAACCATTGATATTATTATGGGGAATTCAATTAATCCTGCCCATCAAAATCCAGATTTTCCTGAAGAATTAACCATGAAATGGAAAGTAACACAAAAATTAATTGATTTATTACACTATTTTAATAAAGAAGTGAATATTGTCTATATTTAATGATAATCATTGATTGAAGAATAAAATTGAGACCTACTAAAGTAGGTCTGAAACTGTAGACAAAGATATAAAGTAGTCCCGATAATTGTTAAATCATGGTGTACCCGAGGGGGCAGACCCTGTGCCTCAAGGCGAACAGGCGGTAGCCTGTCCGAATTAGCCAGCATACAACAGATTAACAATTAGTCGGGACGGGTTTGTCAATGCTCTGAGACCTACAGTAAAGCAGGTCTCTTTTTTGTTGCATAGTTGTTGCTTATAAGAGAATGCTATATAGATGTCCAATAATTTAGTTAATAAGCAACACTAAAAAAATTATTTTAGTACGCCCAACCGATAATATAAAATACCACAAACAAAGGCCGAAAAACAAATCCCAAGATATAATAAAAATAATGGACTTTGAAAACCTCCAGAAAAAATAATCAATGATCCAATTGTTGCAAAAATTGGGCAGATTAAGCCTTTGAAAGTACTCTTTATTTCTTTTTTTCGCCAAAGTGTAAAGACTTTATAATATAGGAAAACATATAAAAGATAACCAGTAACGACAGCAATTTCTGAAATATCTGAATTTGGAAGTAAAACATATTTTTGAGTAAAATAATGTACAATCATCCAGAAAATAATTAGAGCTAGAGCAAAAATTGATGAATTAATTGGGAAACCAGAACGTTTTGAGACCTGGGATATTTTTTTAGAAAATGGAATCATTTCATCTAAACTTAAAGCATAAGGCATACGAATGATTCCCATAATTAAACCATTTAAAGTTCCAAGAATAGAAATAAACACAAACACCATAATTATTTTCGCACCTTTTTGACCAAAAATTAGATTTGCAGCAAAATCGAGATGTGCATCACCCATTTCAATAATGGCTGTTGGTCCAACTAAATTTGAGATACCAACAAAATAGGTAATATAAAGAACTAAAATAAAAATTGGACTAATAACAAGTGCTAATGGTAAGTTGCGTTTACTGTTATTTATATCATAAGCGACGGACGTTGAGATAATCCAACCATCAAATGAAAAGGCAATCGGTGCAATGGCTCCAATCCAAGCGGTTGATGTGATTTGATTAAGCGCTGAATTTGAAAAACTCACAGTGCCACCATCATATAAAAGACCGATAATTCCAATAAGTATAAGTGGAATTAATTTAATAACCATTGAAGCGTTTTGAAAATAGCCACCGAGTTTTGCTGACATAATATTGGTGAGATATAAAACAGTGAAACAGGTTAATCCAATAATGATTTGGATTTCTAAGGATTGTTCAATATTAAAAAGAATACAAAAGTATATCCCAGAAACCCAAGCAAGGATTGCAGTAATGGTTGGTAAATAAATAAATGTTTGAAACCAACCATAAGCACAGCCCATTGTTGGACTAATAAATTCTTTAGCATACGACATAATGCCACCAGGATTATCGGTTCTTGCTGCAAGTTCTGAAATTGTTAGACAACCAAAAACAATACTAATAGCAGCAACGGTAAAAATAACGACGCCAAGAAATACATTACCATTAGTCGCGACGAGGATATTATCACTTTTGAAAAAAATCCCTGATCCAACGACAATACCAACAATGAGTGCAATGGCAGTAAATAAACTATATTTTTGTTGTTTCACTAGTTAATCTCCAATTCAAAGGTAACCTTATTTTGTTCCAAATAAGCGATCACCTGCATCACCAAGTCCTGGAACAATATAAGCATGATCATTTAAGTGATCATCAATTGCAGCACAAAAGATTGAAACGTCAGGATAGGTTTCACTTAAAAGTTTAAGACCTTCAGGACAAGCAAGAATATGAACAACTTTTATATTTTTACATCCTACATCTTTTAATAGTTTAATGGTATGTATAACTGAAACACCAGTTGCGAGCATTGGATCAACAATAATTGCTTCACGTTCTGCGATATCAGATGGTAATTTATTGTAATATTCCACAGCTTCTAATGTTTCTGGATCGCGATACAAACCGATATGTCCAATTTTTGCTTTAGGAATAATATTTGTGAAGCCTTCAACCATTCCTAATCCAGCTCTAAGAATAGGAACAATAACCACATCTTTTTCTGCTAATACATTTTGAGTTGTTTTGCAAATAGGGGTTTCAATATCAATTTCTTTAAGTGGAAAATCTTTGGTTACTTCCCAAGCCATAAGACTTGATAATTCTTTTACCAATTCACGGAATTCTCTTGAAGTAGTTTCTTTTTTTCTAAGATGGGTCAATTTATGATTCACCAAGGGGTGATTCATGACAGTTACATTTTGCATTATTTTCTCCTTTATGATTAATCTACATTAATAATACGACAAGTTGTCTTAGATTTCTACAAAAATTTGAGAATATTTTGTTGACAGTTCAAAAATAAGGGTTAAAATGAAGTAACGCCACTTTGTGTTTAGTAAAATATTAAGAAAGGTGAACGATATGAAAAAAGTAATAAAATTATTCACATGGGCTCATTGTCCATATTGTAAGGCTGCAATTCGACTACTTGATGAAAGAGGTTTGAATTATTCAGAGATTGATATTCATAACAATTCTCAAAAAAGAAGAGAATTACAAGTAGAGACAGGTCATTATACCGTTCCATTTATTTTTATTGGAGAAACATTTATTGGTGGATATTCAGAATTAAGAGATAGTGATTTTAGTGGTGAATTAAAATCAATGTTAGAATGAGAAATAGGAGAAGATATGGCTGAAATAACATTTAAAATAGTAGAAGAAGTTGGAGTGTTAAGTGAATTACCAAGTGGGTGGCAAAAAGAAATTAATTTAGTAAGTTGGAATGAACGCGATCCAAAATATGATTTACGAGATTGGAATGCAAACCATGAAAAAATGCGTAAAGGGATTACTTTAACTGTTGATGAATTGGTTCAATTGCGAGATGTTTTAAATAGTATTGAAATATAAGACGGTAAAAGAGCGTATTACACTCTAAGTGAATACGCTCTTTTATAATAATAGCGATTAATTATTTTTTTATGGGTTCGGCACAATTTGAAGAACCTAAACTTAAAAGCATTTGAAGTCCATGCTCAAGAGATGGTAGAATAGCTTCAAGATTTTCTTTAACGGCTTTTGGACTGCCAGGAAGATTAATAATTAATGTGTTTTTTCGTATTCCAGCAGCACTACGACTTAGCATTGCTTTTGGTGTAATTTGAAGGCTGTAATAGCGCATGGCTTCAGGAATACCAGGAGCTAATCGATCACATACTGCAATGGTTGCTTCTGGCGTCCAATCTCTTTGGGAAAATCCAGTTCCACCGGTAGTGAGTATGAGATTTATTTGATCAGAATCTGCCCAATCGATAAGTGCTTTTTTAATGAGGTTAACATCGTCAGGAAGTATAATTGTTTTTGAAATTTCAAAAATAGCCATTGATTCAAGCATTTCTTTGATGAGAGGACCACTTTTGTCTTCTCTTAAACCTTGAGAGCCGAGGTCACTGAGGGTAATAATACCAGTTGTATACATTTTTTCTCCTTAAATAGTCATAGTATAAAATTCGTTTAATAATAAATCAATATAAAGTAGTTTGTTTCTCAGAATATTAGGTTTCTGGGTAATGACTTTAATGCATTCAGAAACTTGAATAGATCCAGCTAAGCTTGGTGTGAAAGAAGGGTTACTAGATTGGTTTGAATCATTAGCATGTTCTTTTGAATAAATGCGAGATAGCGTATTGTCCCCAGGAAAAATGGTTGTAATTTGTGCGGACCATCCTTCAATTGCCCCATGAATTAATGGAATTTTTTTTTGCTGACATAAGTTTTGAAGAATCAAGCGAGAGGATACACTATCAAGAGCATCCATGACAATATCAGAATCACCAATAAGTGAGAGACCATTATCTTGATTTAAAAAATCAAAATAAGAAGTGACGTTGACATTATGGTTAATAAGATTTACGCGTTTTTCAGCAATGATTGATTTGGGTAATCCTATATTTTCTTCAGAAGATAGAATTTGACGATTTAAATTTGATTCTTCAAAAACATCGCCATCAATAAGAATCAGGGAACCAATTCCGATACGTGCAAGCATTTCAATGATATAGCCACCTAACCCTCCACAACCAACAACACACACTGTTGAATTCTGAATGATGTTGAAATCACTCGCTGTAAAAGTTGGAAAATTGCGTTCATAGCGTGACATAAGATTTAACTCCTTTTTGTTTAGTATATCAATTATTAATGAATAATTAAAGGAAGTAATTTATATTGTTTTTTTAATAAAAATCGTTAGAATAAAAGGATAAGATAAAGTGAGGATATAAATGAAAAAGCAATATAAGATTGTGGGTATCGTTTGTGTAATAATGATTCTATTATTAAGTGGATCAGTATTTGGAAAAGAAAGTTTAGAATTTTCTTTGCAGAATACAAATAGTGTTCAAAAAGAAAGCAGTAATTACTATTTAGAAGCCGATATTCAAGGACAAACGGATGAAAAGAATAAACAGGAAATTCGATCACCCAGTGAATATATAACGGACCCAGTTGAAGAAAAAGCAGAATCAAGTTTTATTATAAAGTTGGGAACGTTTTTACTTATTTCAACGGTCCTAATTTTTTTATTGCAATGGCATAGAAAAAAGAAAAACTGATAATGGAGGAAAAATTGGAATTATTACAAGTTAAAACACTCGATGAAATGAAGGCTATTATTCATCATAATTTTTCAAAAATGAGATTAAAAGAAGATACGATTGCAATTGATCACGGATTAAAACGTATTTTAAGTCAAAACATTATCTCATCCATGAATGTTCCACATTTCAATCGTTCAGTTGTGGATGGTTTTGCGGTAAAATTGTCAGATATACAAGGCGCGTCACAATCAATTCCTGGGTTTCTTAAAATTGTTGGTGAAGTAATAATGGGAAAAGAAACGCAATTAGAATTGAAACAGGGAGAAACAGTTTATGTTCCAACAGGTGGTATGGTACCAGAAGGAACAGAAGCAATGATTATGGTCGAATATACGGAAAAATTCGGCGAAGAGGATATTGCAATTTATGTTAACGCAGGTGTTAATGAGAATATGATGTTAATTGGAGATGATATTAAAAAAGGTGAAAGTATCTTTAATCGGGGGCATAAATTAAGAGCCCAAGATATTGGTGTTTTATCAGCTTTAGGTTATCTTGAAGTAAAAGTTTATTCTTTCCCTAAAATAAGTATTATTTCAACGGGAGATGAAATAATAAAACCTGGTGAAATTCCTAAACTGGGAGAAATTATTGATATTAATACAACTGCTCTTTTGGGTGTTACTGAAAATTTTGGAGGTCGGGTTGTTTCTAAAACATATGTAAAAGATGATGAAAAAGCGATTCGATATGCCATAAAAAAAGAACTGAAAATAAGTGATATTGTGGTGGTATCAGGCGGTAGTTCAATGGGTGAAAAAGACTATACGGTTAAAGTTCTTGAGTCACTTGGAAAAGTTTTACTCCATGGATTAGCAATTAAACCAGGAAAGCCAACAATCTTGGGATTGGTTGATCATAAACCTGTGATTGGCCTTCCCGGACAACCCGTATCAGCAATTATGGTTTATATGGTGATTCTCAAAGAATTTATGAGTGTTTTTTATGGAAAGGATCATTTTAAATATCGGACAATTCAAGGAAAATTATTAGAGAATATCCATGCAGCACCAGGACGACGAACATTTCAAACAGTGAAAATTCTGGAAAATAATGGGTTAATTACTGTTAAACCGACCTATGGAAAATCGGGAATGATTACTCTGCTATCCTATTCTGATGGCTACATCGAGATCTCAGAAAATGACGAAGGAAAAAACGAAGGGGACCGTGTACAAGTCGTATTATTTTAGAACATAAATGACAAAACATGGAAAGGGAGCAATAATGAATACAGAAAATATTGGAAAAAAGGACCAGCGTAATTTGTATTTAAAAAATAAGGATTTAGAGAATGCGTTAGAAATATATCAAAAGCGCTTATTAAATGAAAACAGTGCAAAAGAAACAATGAAATTAGCAGTTATAAATGCACAGGATTGGGTTTCAGACGAGCCAGTATTTGCAAAAATATCGTCGCCATATTATACTGCATCTGCAATGGATGGAATTTGCATCGATGCAATGATTGCAATAGGAGTAGATGAGCGTCATCCAAAAGAACTATTAAAAGGAACGGATTTTAAATTTGTTGATACTGGGGATGTTATTTCTGAACCTTATAATGCGGTGATTATGATTGAAGATGTCATTATAATTAATGAGACTACTATACAAATTAAAAATCCAGTGGCTTTATGGCAACATGTCCGTCCAATTGGCGAAGATATCGTTGCTGGTGAGCTTATTATTCCAGCATATCATCGTGTTCGATCAATTGATATTGGTGCATTATTAGCAGGAGGTATTTCAGAGATTACTGTTTTTAAAAAACCTAAAATCGGAATTATTCCAACAGGAACGGAATTAATTGAAGTCGAGGATTGTATTTCAGAAGGAAAAATTATTGATTCTAATACTCATATGTTTTGCGGATTAGTAAAAGAATATGGTGGTATTCCGAAACGTTATTCTCCGACAAAGGATGATTATGAGCTATTAAAAGAAGCGATACAAAAAGCTGTTAATGAAAATGATATGGTTTTAATATCGGCAGGTTCATCAGCAGGATCAGAAGATTATTCACGACATCTTATTGAAGAAATGGGAGAAGTGGTGATTCATGGTGTCGCAATAAAACCAGGAAAACCGGTAATATTAGGCGTTGTTTCAGGAAAAGCGGTTATTGGTATTCCAGGGTATCCTGTTTCAGCTTATTTTGTATTTGAAAGTTTTGTAAAACCTTTAATTTTCAACTATAATCATCAAATTAATTATGAGGGTAAAAAAATTAAAGTTGTGTTATCAAAACGAATTATGTCGACCTTAAAATATTTAGAATTTGTTCGAATGAAATGCGGACGTGTTAACGATGTTTTTGTAGCGACTCCTTTAGATCGAGGAGCAGGCGTCACAATGTCGTTAGTGAATGCGGATGGTATACTAAAAATACCGAAAAACAGAGAAGGATATGAAGCAGGCGAAGAGGTCGAAATCGAATTATTGCGTCCACAAGAAGAGATTGAAAATACCTTGGTTTCAATTGGTAGTCATGATGTGATGATGGATATAGTGGCAAATATTATTCATAAAAATCGTGAGATGGTAAATTTGTCATCAGCTCATGTTGGAAGTCTTGGCGGGATTATGGCAATAAAAAAATCAGAGTGCCATATTGCACCGATTCATTTGTTAGATGAAAAAACAGGGGAATATAATATAGCAACTATAAAAAAATATCTTAAAAATGATGACGTAGTATTGATTAAAGGGATAAAGCGCACTCAAGGTTTTATTGTTCCCAAAGGGAATCCTAAAAATATTAAGGGAATCAACGATCTATTAAGAGCAGATATTAGTTTCGTTAATCGTCAACGCGGGTCAGGTACGCGTGTCTTATTTGATTTTCTATTGAAAAAAAATAAGATTGAATCTAAAGAAATTATTGGTTATTCTCGGGAAGTGAATACACATATGATGGTAGCTTCTGCAATAAAATCAGGAACATGTGACGTAGGGGTTGGTGTTTTATCGGCAGCGAATATGATGAAACTCGATTTTATTCCAATTGGCGAAGAAGATTATGATTTTGTTGTGAGAAAAGAAAATTTAGTAGATTTAAAAATAAAAACATTTATAAAAATACTACAGTCGCAAGAATTTATGGATACATTGATTCAATTAGGTGGCTATGGTTTTGAAAATTCAGGAAAAATTATTGATCAAACGAGTAATTAATATCAGAAAGAAGGCAAGCAATGACTGATCATTATGGACGAGAAATAAATTATATGCGTATCTCAATTACGGATCTTTGTAATTTAAGATGTGTTTATTGTATGCCGGAAACAGGAATAGAAAAACAGGAGCATCATAAAATTCTTTCCTTTGAAGAAATTGTTGCACTTGTTAAAGCGGGTGTTGCTTTAGGAATTGATAGAATTCGATTAACTGGAGGAGAACCGCTTGTCCGACATGGGATTGTTGATTTAGTAAAAGAAATTGCTAAAATTCCTGGAATCAATGATTTATCGTTAACAACCAATGGTATATTATTACCAAAATATGCAAAAGATTTAAAAGATGCAGGATTATCTCGCGTTAATATTTCTTTGGATACATTTGATCCAAAAAAATATCATGACATTACGCGTTGGGGAAAGATTGAAAATGTTTTGGCAGGAATCAAAGCTGCCCAAGATGCAGGACTCGAACCAATAAAAATTAATGTGGTTTTAATTAATGGCTTTAATGATAATGAAATTGAAACATTTGCTAATTATACAAAAGAACATAAAGTAGATATACGATTTATTGAGTTGATGCCTTTAGGAGAATCGATTGGGTATGCAGAAAATCAATATATATCAAATAATGAAGTATTAAAACGTATTCCAGCTCTTGTTCCTGTTACTGAAACGGTAAAGTCTGGGCCTGCTGAGTATTATAAAATACCGGGTGCAAAAGGAAGAGTGGGATTGATTAATCCTATCAGCAACCATTTTTGTTCAGCATGCAATCGCATTCGGGTCACTGCAGATGGAAAAATAAAACCCTGTTTACATTCGGATTATGAAATTGATATTCATAAGTTGATAAACGAAGGAAAAACCTATGAAGAGATTATTTCTAAAGCAATCAATGAGAAACCAGAACGGCATCATATCATGGAACACGAGAATCAACATCGGCGAAATATGAATCAAATAGGAGGATGAGCATGAATAATGAAAATTTAGAGTTTACGCATTTTAATGAAGCTGGTCGTAGCAAAATGGTTGATGTATCGGATAAAAAAACAACAGAACGTATTGCAATTGCAAAAGGTTCAATTACGATGAAACCTGAAACCTTGGGAAAAATTATAGATGGTCAGATGAAAAAAGGGGATGTATTAGGCGTTGCTCAAGTTGCTGGGATTATGGGTGTCAAACAAACCCCGTCATTAATTCCCATGTGTCATAATATATTTATTTCAGGAAGTGATATTGATTTTGAAATTGATAAAATCAATAATAAAATTATAATCATTGCAACAGTGAAAAACACAGGACAAACAGGGGTTGAGATGGAAGCGCTCACAGCTGTTTCAGTTGCAGGACTAACAATATATGATATGTGTAAAGCAATTGATAAAGGAATGATTATTGGAGAAATTCGTTTAATAAAGAAGTCCGGAGGAAATTCAGGAACCTTTATTAGAGAGGGTGAATAAGTGTAGTTAGAAAATATTTGAAAAATAAGTAATGCGTTTGATTGGAATTTACTGAACAAAAAAACGAAAAATAAAATAGAACTTTTTTATAATCTNNCTTTTTTATAATCTAAGATTGAATAAATTAAGATCTTAGATTATTTTTTTAATAAAAATACAATGAAAACGTTTCAAGATAGATATTCTGAAATAATTCAGATATTAGTAAAAAATAGTAAGCTTATTACTTGCAAAGTTTCAAGAAAGTGTTACAATAGTAACTATTATTGTCGCACAAGTGTCTCTTATAGGAGGACAATTTATGAACGAATTTATTAATAGCGTCGTTAGTGTCGCTTGGAGTATTATGCCAATTTTGTTAATCTTGTTTTTAATGTCTGGAATAATGTTTGTCTTCTATTTTAAAACAAAAATAGAAGAATTAACGTATTATCTTAAGAGCATTACAGCCTCGTTAGAAAGGCTATCCAATCGACGAAACGATACGTAATAAAGATTATAATGGAGGAATTATATGTTTTTTGAAGAAGTAAAAGAAGTTGATCCAGAAATTTATGATTTAATGGAAAAAGAATGGCGTCGTCAACAGAATCATTTAGAGCTTATTGCATCTGAAAATTTTGTATCAGAGGCAGTTTTAAGTACAATGGGAAGCCATTTAACAAATAAATATGCTGAGGGCACGCCAGGTCATCGCTTTTATGGGGGCTGTGTTCATGTGGATCAAATTGAGCAAATAACAATTGATCGTGCAAAAGCTTTATTCGGAGCTGAACATGCAAATGTTCAACCCCATTCAGGAGCTCAAGCTAATACAGCAGTATATATGGGGATTTTAGAACCAGGAGATACTGTATTAGGAATGCGCTTAGACCAGGGGGGACATTTAACCCATGGAAGTCCAGCAAACTTATCGGGAAAGTATTATAATTTTATTTCTTATGGTGTTAATAAAGAAACTGAAATGTTAGATTATGATGAAATTGAACAATTAATTAATGAACATCATCCTAAATTGGTTGTTGTTGGCGCAAGTGCTTATCCAAGGGCAATTGATTTCGAACGCATATCAAAGATGACAAAAGCAGCTGGGTGTTTATTAATGGTTGATATGGCGCATATCGCAGGTCTTGTTGCAGCGGGTCAACATCAAAATCCTGTACCCTATGCCGATTTTGTAACAACAACAACCCATAAAACCTTACGAGGACCACGTGGAGGGATTATTCTTTGCAAAAAAGAATATGCTAAAAAGATTGATAAAGGTGTTTTTCCAGGTACCCAAGGTGGACCACTAGAACATATGATTGCGGCAAAAGCTGTTGCATTTAAAGAGGCTGCAACGCCTGAATTCAAAGCGTATCAAGAACAGGTGGTTAAAAATGCAAAGGCATTATGTATTGCGCTTGAGAATAAAGGCTTTAGAATTGTTTCAGGCGGAACAGACAATCATTTATTACTTTTAGATGTGAGTAAGGTTGGATTAACTGGAAAAGAGGCCGATGATACCCTAGGTCAAGTAAACATTACTGCAAATAAAAATGCAATTCCCTATGATAAACAAAGTCCTTTTGTGACCAGTGGTATTCGAATTGGAACACCAGCAATTACAACACGAGGAATGGTTGAAGAGGATATGGAAATTGTAGCAGAAGCGATTGCAGCGGCACTTATTAAAAANNAAAATATCTGTTATATCCTGGATTAATGGGATAATTTAATATCTTAAAAAACCCAACAAAGTATTTGCTTTGTTGGGTCTTTTTTTGTTTAACAAAAATATTTATAGTATTTATTGGTGACACGTGATCGATCAAAAGATTAAGTCAGAAATCAGCTAAATCATCAAAAAATTGTGTAAATGAAAGGACTGAAAATTATTTTCAGCTCATAAAAACTCCGACTCCAACCAAGAACGTCACAAGGCTGGAGTCGGAGTTTATTAAGTTGTAGGTTATAGTTCCTGTTCTTCCAATTTTTTTAAATTTTTGCTTCGCTTTATCAATAACATAGACGAACCGATACCAAGAATTCCACAAATAATTAATAAGATGAAAATCTGATTGAATCCTACAGCAATATCTCCTGCTGCTTTTGCATTATCCAACCACTTGCCACAAATTGGAGCGTAGATAGCATCCGGAATAAAAGCGATAAATGAAATAATACCTGTAGCAAGCCCCGTCATTCCAATCGGAATCCCCGCTTGATCCATAAGAGACCAGTAGGTGGCTTTCATAATGTTTGCTAAAAATGCGATGACTAAGGTCAAGAAAATGCTTAAAGCGACAATTTTTGCAGAGAATAATAACATAACTAATGCCGCAAACACTGAAACAAAAATAATAAGAAATCCTTTTGCTTTGTAAGTGAATTTATCCAAGACAAATCCACCGAACACCCCAGCCACTAATACAATAATATAGGTTCGTACAATTCCGATAGCACTAGCTGTTGTCGTTGATATCTTCAACACTTGTACCGTATAGGTAGTCATGTAAGCGTTGCCCATAGCCCAAGTGATATAGGCGAACATAATCACAAGGATTGTGGCCCAGACGCCCTTGTTTTTTAATACATCCATAACGCTGTATTGAGTACCACCAATTGCTTGGTGTTGTTCGTTTTTGATTTCTGTTTTGGGAAGATAGATTAAGGCAAGAACAAAAAACAGTACACATACGCCTGCTCCAAAAAAGAAAAGTACCTGCATGCCAGTAGCGTCGGTAGCTGCTAAGCCTATGATTGCAAGAAACGCGAACCCCATAATAGTTTGAATGACACCCCGCAATGCTTCACTATAGCCAAACATTTTGCTTTGGTTATCTTTGTTGCCCAAATTTCGGATACCTTTTAGGTAAGCAGACCACAAGGTAGCAATGCCGAAGAATCCATAAAGTACGTGAATAATGAGCAGTACAACAAAATTAGTGGTTATTGCAAAAGTGAAAGTTAACACAGCCAAAGCTGCCAAAGTAATGCATATTAGCGTGCGCATTGAGAAGCGGTCGGCTATCCATCCACCAATAGGATAGCAAAGAGTATAGGTTATACTCAAAGCGGAAGCAAGAATCCCTATTTCTGTATTTGTAAGTTGATATGCTGCCGCAAATTGATCGTAAAATGTAAAGCGTAAAAATGGCAACTGGTACGCGAGAGCAACGGTTGCACTTAAAATCAAAAACACCATCGAATTTTTAAATCCAAATTTTTTCATTTTATCCTCCTAGACATAACTGCGAAATACATGTCTATTGCAAAATAGTATAACACGATTGATGTAAACGGTCAACATTTATTTCTGTTTATTATTAGTGTAGAAAGT
>LGVE01183011.1_pt1 | contig 20950 bp, 20 predicted proteins | sample 469871 | NCBI WGS metagenome assembly LGVE01 (sample SAMN03893561, study PRJNA290197) | marine sediment metagenome | material: sediment; isolation source: combined push core samples #3730, #5133, and #5579 collected at Hydrate Ridge | place: Pacific Ocean: Hydrate Ridge | reverse complement strand
GCCCAAACCACTCGGTAACGCCCGAAAGCCTTACTGCTTTAGTTGTATTATCACCGCAGTTTGGCACCGATAGCCAATTTATAAGTGATGCATTTTCTTTAGTCCAACGCTGTGCTAGTGCGTTAAAGGACAATAGTTCAAGCGCCGATAGCTGTTTGATGACAGTATCTCATTTAGATGGAATGTGTGGTTTCAATCGACAATCACCGATCATTGATCCACTCTCTGGTGGTTTAGCAGGTATCAGCAAAACAGCACACCATGAATGGCCTGAGGTCTACTGTAAAGCGCTAGATCTCGGTGTTGATTTAGACGATAACCAACAAGTTGAAGCAATCATCGAAGAACTGCTATGTGTTGGTCCCTTAGAGGTCGCAGCAAACAAATCAGGTCGAATGACATTGGTATTACAGCAACAGGATCTACCTCAATCAGACTCATCACTCAATTTATCTACAGATGATATTATCGTAATCAGTGGTGGCGCGCGAGGAGTAACAGCAGAGGTCGCGCATAGCTTAGCTCAATCAGGTCAGCCAACTCTGCTCCTCTTAGGTCGCAGTGAACTACCTGATGCTGAGCCTGCTTGGCTTTGTGCTACCAAGAGTGAAGCTGATGTAAAAAAAGCCATAATGGCGCACGCAGATCAACCGATGAAACCTCGTCAATTAAATGATGCCTGCCAAAGTGCACTGAATAATCGAGAACTTCTTGAAAACATACAACGCCTAGAAGCAACTGGGTCAAAGGTCCTGTATCGCAGTGTCGATATTCGCGATGAACAAGCCGTGAATGAGATCATTCAACAAGCACGTGAATTTGGTACGATTCGTGGAATCATTCATGGTGCTGGCGTCCTTGCTGACAGAATGATTGAAGACAAAACAGCGGAACAGTTTGATCTTGTCTACTCGACAAAAATTGGCGGTTTGCAGGCTCTGCTTCAAGCAACTCACGCCGACCCACTCATCTTTATTGCCCTGTTTTCCTCGTCAACAGCACGCTTTGGTCGAACGGGACAAGTGGATTATGCGGTTGCCAACGAAGTGCTAAACAAGACTGCTCAAGCCCTCGCCCGACAACGGCAAGATTGTCGTATTGTTTCGATAAATTGGGGACCTTGGGATGGAGGCATGGTGACTCCTGCACTTAAGAAGATCTTTGCCGCTGAGGGGATAGACGTTATTGACTTACAGTGTGGTGCTGACTATTTATTAAAAGAACTCGCCCATTGTGATGATCATGTAGAAGTGGTTATTCTTGGCGGTGAAGGCGACCCTGCCAACACAAAGCCAACCGAAACGGCTGAAGTAACACACGAAGGTGCCCCTAGCACCTCAGTGTATAATTTGAATGTAAATATCAATTCGATGCCATTTCTAGAGGACCACGTCATTAATGGCAAAGCTGTTGTGCCAATGGCAATAGTCGTTGAATGGTTAGCTCAAGGAGCATTACATAATCAACCAGGGCTTATTTTTCATGGTTTCAATAATTTAAGGGTTAAAAAGGGACTTCTTCTCGACCATAAAACACCCGTTGAGGTTGAACTCCGTTGCGGCAGTGTTGAAAACAGCGATGGGCAGTTTATTGTTCCCATGAGTATTTGCAACGCAGCCGATGGCAGCGTTTACACCAGTGCTGATATTGTTTTAACCACCAATCTACCACCACAAAGACCAAGTATGGAGCCACTGGTGATTGATGGAGGTGAAATCAATTCTAAGGATGAAATTTATTCAGCCGGCAAGCTATTTCATGGGCCATCGTTACAAGGCTTAACTCATGTAGTCGGCAACAATGTCGAAGGGATTATCGCCCTGTCAAATGTTGCTCCGATGCCTTCAAAGTGGATGAATAATCCACTAAGAAATCAATGGTTGGCTGACCCTCAGGCCCTAGATAGTAGCTTCCAAATGATGATACTTTGGAGCTTCTCACAAAAAAAACTTGGCTCATTACCATCGTATATTTCCGAATATCGTCAATTTTATGAACACTTTCCTGTTGGCTCAACGCGAATTCAATGTCGTGTGACGAAAGTAAATAATCATAGTGCAACGGCAAATATCGACTTTATTGATGGTCAAAGTAGACAATTGATTGCCCGTATCAATGGCTATGAATGTACGATGACAGAAGGGTTGCAACAGGCGTTTTATAACAATAAGTTACATAAATAATTATTACTGCCTATTCGGTATTATTTCTCACATAAAAGCCCTGCTCATTTAGTAGGGCTTTTTTTAAATGGAAACCACGAATGAAGACATACCATGATTGTATCCCCTGTTTTGTAAAGCAAACTATCAGTGTTTTAGAGATGATCAACTGTAACGACAACGATTACGAAAAAATTCTACGCACTGTTTTACAGCATATGAGTCGCATAGATTTTCATCTCTCCCCTCCCGAAATGGCTCGAACTATTCATCGAATTATTCGCGAAACAAGTGGCAATGCCGATCCATTTAGTGATGAAAAAAAACGCGACCAAAACTTGGCGTTACAGGTGCTGCCACAACTTGAACAAAATATGCTGTTATCAGATGATCCCTTTAAATCAGCAATCCTTTTAGCGATAGCCGGCAACAGTATTGACCATGGTGTTTATCATGATTTGTCTGAGCTACAGGTCTTGGATGCTTTAGAACAAGGGCTTCATGTCCCGCTCATTGGTGATACCGATCAATTTGTAAGTGCCATTGATCAAGCTGAATCAATTTTATATTTAGCTGATAATGCTGGAGAGATTGTTCTCGATAAATTGTTACTCCACCAGTTACCCTTAGAGAAAACCACCTTTGTCGTTCGTGGTGGCCCCATCCTAAATGATGCTCTAATGGCCGATGCAGAACACGCTGGAATAACAGAACTTGTTCCCGTGATTGACAATGGAGATGACGCACCTGGGACCTTGCTTAAGTATTGCAGTAAAGAGTTTCAAGAGAAGTTTATGCATGCTGACCTCATCATTGCTAAAGGACAAGGCAATTATGAAACGCTCAGTGATGTAGAAGGAAATATCTTCTTTTTATTAAAAGCGAAATGCAGTGTTGTCGCAAAAAATATTGGTTGCCAAATCGGCAGCGCAATCCTCTACCATAGAGATTGACAAGTCGTAAATTAAAAGGTCATTCACCCATAAGGAAGGGACAACAATGAACGCAGCTCTTAATCACAATTTATATCTGGTTAAAGAACATGTCGGTATGTTTAAAGCGGCAAATAACTATGATATTTACGATCCAGAATCAGGTCAAATTATGATGGAATGTCGTGAAGATCAACTCGGCATTTTTACCAAGATGTTGCGTTTTACTGATTACAAAAGAATGACACCTTTTGATGTTAAAATTAAAACACCTGAAGGGGGACAATTAATTCGTGTCAAAAGAGGTATTTCCATTTTCTTGTCTAAAGTGGAGGTGTTTGATGAACACGATCAATTGATTGGTATGTTCAAGCAAAAGCTATTCTCTATTGGCGGCGCATTCACTGTTTTTGATGCCAACGAGTCCGCAGTATGTCAGTTAAAAGGGAAATGGACAGGTTGGGATTTTAAATTCTTAAATGATGAAATAGAGATGGCTCATGTTGCAAAAAAATGGGCAGGGATTGGCAAGGAGATGTTCACCAGTGCTGACAACTATGTTTTACAAATCTCTGATAGCGTCGCCAAGGATGATGTCGCTCGCCAACTCATTGTCGCGGCAGTGATGTGCATTGATATGGTACTAAAAGAATAAAAGTTTCTTTTGCTACAAATCAAGTTCACCATCTAAGGTCGCTGCTAATTCAGATTTTTCCAAAATTGTTTTAGATAGCGGCTTTCGTACTTTAACACCAAGTTCAACAAAACGATTAGCCTGGCTGATCAGGTTACCTCTTCCTTGGGTTAATTTTGTCATCGCCGCTGCATAAGTACTCTCTACCGTTGCCAACTGTAGGCCAAGTTTTTCCATGTCATCAACAAAGCCCCGTAACTTGTCATAAATTGCTCCAGCACGTTCAGCGATAACCTGAGCGTTGTTGTTCTGTCTTTCATAACGCCAAATATTTTCGATTGTACGCAGTGTCGCAAGCAAAGTTGTTGGTGCAACAACGACAATCCGTCGCTCAAAAGCATGGTTAAACAAAGAATCATCGGCTTGAAAAGCAACCATGAACGCAGATTCAATAGGCATAAAGAGTAAAACAAAATCAAGAGAGTTGATGCCGACCAAACTCGAATAATCTTTTTCACTCAATGTTGTAATGTGCTGTTTAACAGCCAACACGTGTTGCTGTAAGGCGTGTTGACGAAGATTTGCATCTTCCTCATTACAATAGCGTTCATAAGCCACAAGAGACACCTTCGAATCAATAATCACATCTTTATTCTCAGGCAGATGAACAATAACGTCTGGTTTTAATAGTCGATTATCCGCATCGCGAAAAGCCCCTTGAGCATCATATTCTATTCCAGCTCTTAAGCCTGACTGTTCAAGGACACGTTGTAAAACAAGTTCACCCCAATTACCTTGAGTCTTATTGTCACCTTTCAAAGCACGTGTCAAATTGACAGCCTCACGGTTCATCTCAATATTGAGTTGACGTAGGTGACTTAACTCTTGTTTTAAGGATGATCTATCGCGAACATCACTAACATAGACCTCATCAACCTTCTTTTTGAAATCATGCAATTGATCACGAAATGGATTCAGAATACCCTGTATTTGCTGACTACTTTGTTCAGAAAAACGACGTTCCTTGGCTTCAAATATTTCATGCGCTAGACCTTTGAACTGCTCCGACAGTGTGTTTTTCGCATCACTAAGCAGTTGAATCTTTTCCTCATTCTGATGTTGCTGTTCGTCTAACCGAGTTGATAATGTTGCGATTTGACACTGCTTCGCCATTAATTGAGAACGTAGATCAATGAGCTCACTGTCCCGTTGGTGCGATAATTCAAGCGCTTTCTCAAGGTGATTATTTGCTTCTTGTTGTCGAACATGATCAATACGCAGGTTTTGAATTTGCACCTGTTGCTGTTCTATCGATTCATTCGACACCTTCAGCTCATTCTCAACAGCATGCAAAAGGAGTAATTGTGCCATGGCTTCATCTCGTTCACGCAAATGAAGGTTAAGTAAGCGGTTTTTGTGGCGCAAATTAATTGTAAGGTAAATGGTCAAAATCGTTAGAAGTACAAAGAATAAGATTGCAATGTGGTATCCGAAGCCAAGAGAAGACCATTGGTTTAGTGCTTCTAAAATCATCTTGGCTCACAAGGTTGAATTGGACGTTTTGAGATCTTAAATGTGGCATTCATAGTCATAACGATACGCTGCTTTTCATCTTCAATAGCAACAGAAGAGTGCCACAATCGTTCTTCAATCTGCTTAACTTCACTTCGAGCAGTAACAATACCCTGTACGACGGGATGATGAAACTCGACATTTATATCGATGGTGGCAAAATGAGTCCCTGGAGAAAGAATACTTTTTATAGCCATAACTGCTGCGGTATCAGCAAGGCTGACTAAAGCTCCACCGTGGAGTAAATTACCACCATTAGCAAATTCAGCACGAAACGGCATGGTTAAGGTTGCCTGGCCCTTTTGTGCGAGGATGATCTCTATACCTAATAGTTTTTCAAATGGGGCACACTCAATCCATTGCGTCAGCTGAACACAATGAGGACCTAAATAGGGTGAGTGATTAATCATTATCCACCTTGTTTTGTTTAATTCGATTGTGCTGCGTCAATCCATTAATGAAGTTCCGTAACAGTTGATCTCCGCACTCTTTGTAGTTTTTATGTCCTTTTTTACGAAACAATGCACTCAGTTCAGAACGTGAGATTGAAAAATCTGCGGTATCTAAAAGGTTCAACATATCATCTTCACGTAATTCAAGAGCTATACGTATTTTTTTGAGGATGACATTATTACTTAGTGGTGTCTGAGGACGTTGAACGATATCCGCATCGTTTTCTTTCCTGCCGCGAGTAAAAATGATCAAGCCATTAAGAAAGGCATTCATCAGCTCAGCGGGAAGTTCCTGATAACCCGATTCAGTTTCACGCTTAAAAAAGCTGTGTAGCCGTTCTGGAGAAATACTATGCCCTATCAAATTAAAGCATTCCAGAATGTCTGAATTACTCAAATCTACTGCATAGCGAAAACGGCGTAAAATATCATTATATGTCATAATTTCTACTCATATGTTAAAGGTACGGATATTTATCAATGATAGACAAACTACTTGATTCAGTCGTGTAGATTGAGCTATAACTAACAACCTTGGCCCCGTAGCTCAGATGGATAGAGCGGTCGCCTCCTAAGCGATAGGCCACTGGTTCGACTCCAGTCGGGGCCGCCAAAATAATCAAGCACTTAGTGGTTTTCCACTAAGTGCTTTTTTTATACTATCTTTGATAACAACGTGTTGGTTCAAAAATTGAGTAAGCTAAATACTTTGTTTTCAGGTAAGCGTTTTCGCCCCTCTAAAAAATCAAGTTCCGCTAAAAAAGCACATTCAACAACTTCGGCACCCAGCTCATTGACAAGATCAATAACAGCAGCGACCGTTCCGCCTGTCGCCAATAGATCGTCTGCAATCAATACACGAGCGCCAGGAGTAAAGGCATCTTCATGGATTTCCAAAGTATCTGTGCCATATTCTAGATCATAGGTCTTTTTAATTGTTTTATAAGGTAATTTACCAGGTTTACGGACTAACGTAATACCAATACCTAATTTATACGCTAACGCAGCGCCTAAAATAAATCCACGCGCTTCAACACCCACAATCGTATCAATTTTTTTATCTAAGTAACGATGAGCAATCAGATCGATCATGCGGTGAAAACTTTTTCCATCAGAAAGTAACGTTGTAATATCTTTGAAAACAATTCCTTTTTTAGGGAAATCAGGGATGTCACGAATAATTTTCCTTAAATCTTCCACGTTTACTCCATATTAATTTACTGGTAAATATTGCGAGATTAATTCTCACTCTCGGTGCGCATAATAGTACGTAATTTTTCTAAACTTTTCACTTCAATTTGACGGATTCGTTCACGAGTCACACCAAAGCGCTTACCAATAGTTTCAAGCGTTTCAGGTTCACGATCATCTAAACCATAACGTAAGGTCAAAATTTCCCGTTCATTTTCTTTTAATTGCTCTAGCCATTGTTTCACAAAAACATATTTATCTTTATTTTCAATTAGATCCGTTGGAGTAACAATAGAGGTATCTTCTAATGTATTCATTAAAGAATAACCTTCATCATCTCCTAACGGATGTTCTATCGAATACGTTTTTCTTAACAAGAGTTGCAACCGACGAACCTCTTCAACGTTACTACCCATAACATCAGCAATATCAGCATCTGAAGGTTCACGATTCAACTGCTTTAGAGATTCACGCGTTGCCTTGAGCATTCTATTCATATTTTCAGCAATATGAACAGGAAGACGAATCGTTCGACTTTGATTGACCAATGCTCTTTCAATTGATTGTCTAATCCACCACGTTGCATACGTTGAGAATCGGCACTCTTTACTGACCTTAAATCTTTCAACAGCTTTAATAAGTCCCATATTGCCCTCTTCGATCAAGTCAAGAAAAGGCAAACCGCGGTTCATGTACCTTTTAGAAATTTTAACCACAAGTCGTAAGTTAGACTCAATCATTTTAGTTCGAGCCAGATCATCTCCTGTTTCAATTTTCAGAGCAATATTGCGCTCTTCGTCAGCTGTAAGAAGTTGTGATTTCTGGATGTCTTTAAGATAATATCTAATAGCATCATCGCTACCAGCCACAACATTATTCTTTGTTGTTTTTGCAATAACTTTGCTCATACATTAACCCTATCGTTGGCAAATATTACTGTTCTTACAATCTTGTGATTAGATCAACATATTAAAATCATATCATTCTGGCAAGTATAAAGCAGGATTGACTGCTTTTTTATTTCGCCAAACTTCAAAATGTAAGCAACCCTGGTTGTTCCCAGGGGGGACCCCGACGAGAGCAATCTGTTGGCCTGAATTAACATAAGCACCTGATGTAACAAGGATTTTTTTATTATATCCATATACGGTAAAAAGGGAATGGTCATGTTCAATGATAACAACATGCCCATAACCAGAAATACCGTTACCACTATAAATAACCTTCCCAGCCGCAGCACTACTGATACGAGATCCAACCTTTGCAGAAATATCAATCCCCTTACTCGGTGTTCGACTCTTCAAGTTAAAGGCTGTAACAACCTTCCCTTTTATTGGCCATAATAACTGACCTTTTTTGTGGGAAACTGGGGGTAGAGATTTTTTAATTACTGAAGGTACAGGGGTCGCTTTGGTGAGACTAACTTTTTTTCTTGAAGTAACTTTTTTAATTGAGGGTTTAGGGACTACAGATACAGTTTTTGTTTGACTAACGCCTGGAATCCATAATGGTTGTCCCACCTTGATTTTCGAAGAATCTTTAATTCTGTTTGATGAAATAATTCGCTCGACAGGAACGTGATACGTTTTACTGATTCGGTAAAGCGTTTGACCTGGTTGAACAACATGGTGAACACCTCTGGGCGCGCAACCAACGTGTGAAATGGTGAGTAAAATGACTAAAAAATAAATTATTCGAATCATCCACAACTTCCATGAATAGTTTCAATCAAAGAATAAAACGAACTACTAAAAAACCACCTATTAATAATAAAGCAAATAGCGAAGTTATAACATTAAAATTTTTATCAATAATTTTGCGTGCTTGATCCCCATAGCGATAAACAATAAGCGCAATAAGATAAAACCGCATGCCACGGCTCACCGCAGAAGCAATAACAAAGATGGGAAAACTAACGTTAAAAACTCCAGCACCAATTGTAATGATTTTGTATGGAATAGGCGTAAAGCCAGCAGCAAACACGAACCAAAAATTATACTGGCTAAAAAGTGCTTGAATGGAATTAAAACCTTCGCGAGAAAAACCAGGAACCCATTGATAAAACCAAACAGAACTTAGTTCCCATAAGCTATAGCCTATGCCGTAACCTACAATACCACCCAAAACAGAACCAAATGTGCAGATGGCCGCAAAACGAAAAACTTTTAACGGCAGTGACAGTCCCAAGGCTAAGAGTAAGACATCTGGTGGGATTGGAAAAAAAGAAGATTCAGCGAAGGCTAGAAAAAAAAGAGCTGGAACGGCAAAAGGTGTTTTTGCCCAGTGAAGAACCCAATCGTATAGTTGGCGAAAAGCCTTTAACACCCTTTTTCGCTCCAACCATGTTCACCAATCAATGGCACAAATCGACAATCAAGAAGATCCTCTTCAGAAAAAGTCTGATCAGCAGTCCGAATAATACGTTTTAACACCTGTGAATTCCCATTTCCGACAGGAATAACTAGCCGACCGCCAATCGTAAGTTGATCTAGGTAATTCTGCGGCACCTCAGGTGCACCAGCGGTAACGATAATTGCATCAAAAGGAGCTTGTTCAGCCCAGCCATTACTTCCATCAGACACATGAATATGTACATTTGAATAATGGATGCTATCTAAAATTCGACGTGCTCTTCGTGCTAAACTTACGATCCGTTCAACACTAAACACATGTGAAACTAACCTAGATAAAATCGCGGCCTGATAGCCCGATCCTGTACCAACTTCCAAGACTCGATCATCCTGCTGTAAAGTAAGGGCTTCAGTCATCGCAGCGACAATAAAGGGTTGCGAGATGGTCTGCTTTTCACCAATAGGTAATGCATAATCTGTGTAGGCTTGCCCCTGTAGGGCTTCCTCAACAAATAGATGACGTGGGACCTCTTCCATCACACTAATGATCTTCTTATCGGTGATTCCACGGGCAACAACATGCTGCGCAACCATACGACGGCGTGCAATTGAATAATCCATCGTTCATCATTTCTGCAAAGGGTTTTATAAATTAATTTAGAAACGAACGTAATGAACGCAATTCTTCGCGTACATCTAATAAAAGTTCATGATTATTCTGGGATGACTTCTTTGAATTCTGATTTTTTTTTGATGAACGAACCGCTTTACGAGCACCAGCGATTGTAAAGCCTTGAGTGTAAAGAAGATCTTTTAAGGTTAAGACTAACTCAATATCTTTTTTTTGATATTGACGCTGTTTAGTTCGACTTTTAGAAGGGGAAAAATTACCAAATTCAGATTCCCAATAACGCAGAACATGAGGTTTAACACCTGTAATCGATGCAACCTCANNTATTCATAGGATTATGGACTAACGAGGAGGACGGTTAATCCTCCTCGTTGATTGCAACTTTCAAAACTTGGCTTGGCTTAAAGGTCAAGATCTTACGTGAACTAATCTCAATCTCTTCACCGGTCTGTGGATTCCGGCCTCTTCTCGTTGCTTTTTGCTTAACAACAAAGTTACCAAAACCTGCAATTTTTATTTTATCGCCACTTTCGAGGGTATCTTTGATTAACTCAAAGACCGATTCGACAATTTCAGCGGACTCCTTCTTAGAAAATCCTGTCTTATAATATACATTTTCCACAAGATCCGCTTTTGTCATAATACCTCCATAACTTAATAACTTAGATAGAACGTTGATTTTAAACGGTTTATAACACAGCCATTTTAACGCTGCAAGAGCTATCTGATTTCAGCTCCTAAATTTTTCTGTAAAGACTTTACTATCTTAGCATGCATTGCATTGATCTCATCATCAGTAAATGTCTTATCCATCGAACGGTAACGAACCCTGATTGCTAAACTTTTTTTGCCTTCAGGAACACCTTTGCCACTGTACATGTCAAAAAGCGTTACGTCATCCAGATTTTTTACTTTAACTTTTGCTAGGATCTCAAACAACTGTTGTGCACTAACATCTTCATCAACCAAAAAGGCACTGTCTCGATAGCTATCAGGGAAACGAGAAATAGGTTTGAACGATTTCTCAATCTTTTTTGTTGTTTGAAGTGCTGCAACATCAAGCTCTACCAGATATACGGGTTGATCAATATCGTAATTTTCTTGAACTTGTGGATGGATCTCGCCCATGACACCTAGCAAAATTTTATCATGATAAAGACGACACGACTTTCCTGGGTGTAAATACGGTTGTTGTCCGTCAAGCTCAGCTCGTAGAGCTGAAATGTTCAACTGCTGGCATACCGATTCAACAGTACCTTTCAAATCATAATAATCAACATCTGAATCAGATTGAGACCAACCCTCTATCTCTCTCTTACCCGTAATTGCAGCACAAAGACGTAAAGATTCAATAGGTTGAACCTCTTCGTCTTGGACTGCAAACACAGGACGAAGCTCAAACAAACTTAGATCATTACTTCGATATGAAAGATTTCTAGCAACCGTTTCAAGCATTGCAGGAACCAGGCTCGTTCGCATTATCGATTGCTCTTCAGTTAGCGGATTCAGTACTTTAATGGTATTTCTTCGCGCATCATCATCACTGAGATTGATCTTATTCCATGCTGACGGTGAAGTGAAGGAATAATTAATAATCTCACTAAATCCTTGTGTCACCATCGCATCACGCAACGCGCAAGTCATCAACTGACGTTGATCTTTTGCTCTACGTACAACACGACTAACAGGCATAGTAACAGGGATATTGTCATAGCCATTCAGACGAGCAATCTCTTCAATTAAATCAACTTCTCGCTCGAGATCATGTCGTGACATGGGGATTGTCGCAACAAGAGCCTTTTCGCCATTAATATCTGAATGTTCAGTATCCAGTTCAATTGAATTCAATAGCAATTCAATATCATTAAGACCTAAATTCAAACCAAGTAGTTTATTCGTACGAGTAAGGGTAAGGGAAACCTTACGCTTGAATAAGGGCTGTGGATAATTATCAATTTGGCCAGCAGCAACAGTTCCACCAGCGAGTTCCTGAATCAGTGAAATTGCACGATCCAGTGCAATAGAAACAATATCAACATCAGCTCCACGTTCAAATCGATGCGACGCTTCAGTGTGAATGCCTAAACGCTTGCTCGTTCTTCTTACTGAAATAGGATCAAAATATGCACTTTCAAGTAAGATATCTACCGTGGTGTCTTGAACTTCTGAATTCTCACCACCCATGACGCCAGCTAACGCGATAGGACCTTCGCTATCACAAATAACAATATCACTTGATTTTAATTGGCGCGTTTGTTCATCAAGCGTTACGAATTCACTTCCTTCATCAGCACGTTTAACAACAATCTTTTTGCCACGCAGTTGATTAAAATCAAAAGCATGTAAAGGGTGACCAAGTTCCATCAGGACATAATTGGTGACATCGACAACATTGTTGATTGAACGCATACCGATAGATTCGAGACGCTGAACCAACCATTTCGGTGATGGTGCGATGGTTACCCCTTCAATCAAGCGGGCCATATAACGTGGACAGCCTGTCGGGTCTTCGATCGTTACCGAAGTTTTAGAATCAATAGACGTATCACCTTCTTGAATTAAACCAGATGTTGGTAGTTGGATCTTATTATTAACAAAAGCTCCAACCTCACGAGCGACCCCAGCAACACTTAGACAATCAGCCCTATTAGGAGTTAATCCAATTTCGTAACGAACATCTTTCAAGCCTAGCGCATTAAAAACAGGGGTTCCCAACACTAAATCTTGAGGTAGTATCAAAATCCCTTCAGCTTCTTCTGCTAAACCTAATTCTTTTTCAGAACAAAGCATTCCTCGTGATTCAGCACCACGAATTTTAGATTTTTTAATTTTAAAATCACCTGGCAAAACTGAACCAACCTGCGCCAGAGCAATCAAATCACCACTCTTATGATTTGTTGCACCACATACGACAGGAATCACATCGCTACCCGTATTAACCTGACACAATGTTAAACGATCTGCTTCAGGGTGAGGCTCAACAGATTCGAGTTTGGCAACAATAACAGAGTCTAGGTTCGCACCAAGCTTTTCCATGAAATCAACTTCGAGACCTGCCATCGTTAGTTGATGTGAAAGTTGGTCTGAATCGAGATCAAAATCGACAAATTCTTTTAACCAGTTATAGGTGACAATCATTTACATAGTTCCTTTATTATTGCATTAACTCAAACACAGTCGAGTTACGGGAGACAGACTCATGGCTTAATATATCAATAAGAACATTTAAAATTGGCGTAAAAATCGAACATCATTTTCGAAAAACAAACGTAAATCATTCACGCCATATTTTAGCATCGCGATGCGTTCTAGCCCCATACCAAAGGCAAAACCACTATATCGCTCAGAGTCGTACTCAACCGATTTAAATACTTCAGGATCAATCATTCCACTACCAAGTATTTCTAACCAGCCTGAATTTTTACAAACACGACACCCTTTTCCACCACAGATAACACATTGAATATCAACTTCTGCACTCGGTTCAGTGAACGGGAAGAATGATGGTCTAAATCTCACACCAACTTTCTTGCCAAAACATTCATGAATGAAAGTTGTCAGTATCCCTTTCAAGTCACCGAATGTGATGTTTTCATCAACCATAAAACCTTCAATTTGATGAAACATGGGACTATGAGTTATGTCTGAGTCACGACGGTAAACCGTACCAGGTGCAATGATGCGTAAAGGGGGCTTTTGTTTAAGCATTGATCGAATCTGAACGGGTGAAGTATGGGTTCTTAACACCACATCATCATTGATATAGAAAGTATCTTGCATATCACGTGCAGGATGATCTTTTGGAATGTTAAGTGCTTCAAAATTATAAAAATCTTGCTCTACTTCCGGTCCTTCGGCAACACAAAAACCCAATGATGAAAAAATCTCAATCAGCTCTTCAGTCACGAGTGTTACGGGGTGCTTAGTACCAAGAGTTTTGATGCGGCCTGGTAATGTTACATCAATTTTCTCATGAGAAAGGCGTGACGCCATAACGCTTGATTTTATGCTTTTCAGTTGTTCTTCAAACGTCTCAGAGACTTGATCTTTTACGCGGTTAGCAACAGCACCAACAATCGGTCTTTCTTCGTTAGAAAGACTACCCATGCCTTTCATGATTGATGTTAGTTGCCCCTTCTTGCCTAAATAACTAACACGAATTTCTTGAAGCATCGCTTCATCGGTGGCATTCTTCATAGCTTCGATAGCCGAAACCAACATCAATTCAAGTTTTTCCTTCATAACGACCCCTAACACCACGCAATAAAGCACGTGCTATAAACAAGTGATGGAAGCCATAAGGCTTCCATCAACTAATCATTGCAAAATAATATTCACACTTATTTTAAAACAAGCGAAATTAAACGTAAAAAAAGAGATGAGGAAAAACCTCATCTCTTTTGGTGTTCCTACTGAATGTGCGCTTTTACTTTTTCGACCACAGCACTGAATGCTGCAGGGTCAGTTACGGCAATTTCTGCCAAAACTTTCCGGTCAAGTGCGATTTCAGCTTTTTTCAAACCAAAGATAAGACGGCTATAGCTTACTCCGTCTAAACGTGCTGCCGCATTAATACGAGCGATCCAAAGTGCACGGAAATCACGCTTTTTAACACGACGATCACGATAGGCGTAATTTAGAGCCCGGTCAACGGCTTCTGTTGCACTACGAAATAATTTACTCCGTGCGCCACGATAACCTTTTGCAAGCTTTAATACTTTATTACGTCTACGTCTCGCTTTAAAACCTCTTTTTACTCTCGGCATCTTGTTCTCCTTACAATGTTAAAATAAATGCAAATATTCATAACAATATCTGCATTGCCGGATCTGAAGGGGGAGACAAAATTCCCCACAGTTCTCGGACTTAAAGCCGAGTTGCATGAACCTTACATGTAAGGGATCAGGCAACTGATATTTTTATGATCTGCGGCACAAACAATCGCACCTTTACGCAGATCACGCTTACGTTTTGTAGTTTTCTTGGTCAAAATGTGACTAGTAAACGCTTTGTTTCGGCTAATCTTTCCTGTGCCTGTCTTACGGAAGCGCTTTGCAGCACCACGGTTAGTTTTAATCTTGGGCATTCCCAATCTCCTTCATTTCTCTTTTTTTATGCTGTCATCCACAAGGTATGACATTTCTACTTTTTAATAGGAGCCATTACCATATGCATAAAACGACCTTGCATACTTGGAAAAAACTCAACGACACCAATATCCTTCACGTCTTCAGCAACGCGTTTCAATAAGTCACGACCAAACTCGGGGTGAGTTACTTCGCGACCACGGAACATGATTGTTACTTTAACCTTGTTGCCAGCATCAATAAAACGTCGCACATTTTTAACTTTAACTTTAAAGTCATGAATTTCGGTTTTAGGCCGTAACTTCACTTCCTTAAGTTCAACGCGTGCGGTTTTCTTTTTAGCTTCAGCGACACGTTTCTGTTGCTGATATTTAAATTTACCGTAATCCATGATACGGCACACAGGTGGCTTGGCCGATGGTGAAACTTCCACCAGATCAAGTCCGCGATCAACAGCAGCCGATAACGCATCCTGCAAAAGCATGACACCTAGCTGCTCACCAGCATCGTCTACAACACGTACCTCTTTCGCACGAATTGCACGATTAATGTTTGTTTCTTGCTTAGCTATGGTGCCACCTCCTAATTATATTTCTTACATTCTTCCAAAACAAATTGACTAAACTGATCTACGCTCATCGCTTGGAGATTATCACCTGTCCTAAATCTAGGAGTCAGTGTGGAGCTTTCCATCTCTTTATCGCCGATCACCAACATATAAGGAATCTTTTGTAATTGAGCTTCGCGAATTTTGAAACCAAGTTTTTCATTACGCAAGTCGGACTGTACTCGAATACCAGCATCAAGAAGATCAGCTGTTACCTGTTTTGCATAATCTAACTGATTATCCGTTACATTGATCACGATTGCTTGCACAGGTGAAATCCACAATGGAAACAAACCTGCATAATGCTCAATGAGAATACCAATAAAACGCTCAATAGAACCAAGGATAACGCGATGAATCATAACGGGACGATGTTTTTCACCATCTGAGCCAATATAATTTAACTCGAAACGCTCAGGTAAAGTAAAATCGCACTGAATAGTAGCACATTGCCAATACCTGTCAAGAGCGTCCTTTAGCTTAATGTCGATCTTCGGCCCATAAAATGCGCCATCGCCCTCATTAACGTCAAAGGGGAGACCAGAATCTTCTAGGGCGTTCGTCAATGCTGTAGTAGCACTGTCCCAATCCTGATCACTGCCGATCGACTTTTCAGGTCGAGTAGAAAGTTCCATTTCAAACTCAAAATCAAAAATAGCCATGACATCTTGAATAAAACGGAGAACATTCTTAATTTCATCGTCTAACTGATCTGGAGCGCAGAGGATATGAGCATCATCCTGAGTAAAGCCTCGCACGCGAGTCAAACCGTGCAATACACCCGACTTTTCATGACGATGCACTGTGCCTAATTCGAAATATCGCTGAGGAAGATCTCGATAAGAGCGCAACTTGCTCTTATAGATCAACATGTGAGCAAGACAGTTCATTGGTTTCAAACCAAAGCCCTGCCCTTCAACCTCAGTGAAGTACATATTTTCCCGATAATTTTCATAGTGACCCGAGGTCTTCCACAGGTCAGTGCGAAGAATTTGAGGTCCTTGAACCAAATCGTAACCACGACGCAAATGCTCACGGCGTTCAAAGTCTTCTAGAATTGTTCGCAACATAGCACCCTTTGGGTGCCAAATAACAAGCCCAGCGCCGGCTTCTTCATTAAATGAGAATAGGTCGAGTTCGCGACCCAGTTTGCGATGGTCACGCTTTCGTGCCTCTTCTAAGCGAGCAAGGTGAGCTTTAAGTTGTTTTTTGTCAGGAAATGCCGTTGCATAAAGACGCTGTAGCATCTCACGATTTTCGTCTCCACGCCAATAGGCTCCCGCAACGCTGGTTAGCTTAAAGGCCTTAATTTTTCCTGTAGATGGCAAATGGGGGCCACGGCACAGGTCAGCAAAGTCACCCTGACGATATATAGAAACTGACTCAACGCCAAGATCTTCAATCAATTCGACCTTAAAATTTTCCCCCATCTCTTTAAATAAAGCGATGGCATCAGCGGTATTCATTTCGGAACGCTCAATGGGGAGGTTTTGCTTAATCAATTCCTTCATACGGGATTCGATTTTATCAAAGTCCTCGGGAGTAAACGTATGAGTTTCACAATGGAAATCGTAATAAAAGCCATTCTGAATAGATGGACCAATCGTAACCTGAACATCCTTACCGTAAATTTCTTTCACGGCATGAGCCATTAAGTGTGCAGTAGTATGGCGATAAACATCCAAACCCTCGGGGCTAGACAGGGTAATCAATTCAACCTTAGCATCAGATTCAACGGATTGTGTCGCATCGCATAGTTCACCATTGATACGAGCCGCAACAGTTTGACGCGCTAATCCGTCACCAATAGATTGGGCAATTTCTAGACAGGAAACCCCTGGTTCGTATTCACGTTTAGATCCATCAGGCAATTCAATTGTAATGTTCGCCATAACTAAGCTCCATATACTCCATATACGCAAAAAGACATCCACGGGATGCCTTTTAAATCTTCAACATACAGCCATTTTAAAATGGTAGGCACGGGCGGTGTCGAACCGCCGACCCCCACCGTGTCAGGGTGGTGCTCTCCCGCTGAGCTACGTGCCTATGTGCTGCGACAGAAGAGTTATACCGAAAAGGAATTACCCTGTCAACCCCTATATTTATGCTGCTTTACGTATCAATCAAAAAAAGAGATTCAACTAAATCAAGCATTTAATAAATCAGCAACAAACAAAAACCAACAAACAAACTATAAACAGTATTTAGTTCTTGCTAAAGGTAGCTCGACAACTATAAATTTGATTTTCGCTTCTTCAGCATTTAAATTACTAACCTTTATTTATTACCTACGAGGTCGCCAGTGAGTACCATTATAGAGTTACTTAAATCAAGTTGTCAGAATCATCCAAATCGAATTGCATTACGTGAAAAACGAAAAAAAAGATGGACGAGCTTATCGTATGCTGATCTTTGGCGTGATTCTGACCTAGCTGCGACCGGACTACAACAACTTAATGTAAAGAGAGGTAGTAACATTGCGTTACTGTCTTCCTCATCTAATCGATGGCTCACAACTTATTTTGCAATCCTCAAGACAGGATCAGTTGCCGTCCCAATTGATAAAGAACTAAAGCAAAACGAATTACGCCATGTCCTACGTGACAGTGACATCGTAACGATTTTCACCACTCAAACCTATGTTGAAACACTTTTAGAGCTAAAACTAGGGTTGCCAAAGTTGGCCCACATCATTGTGATGGATAACAGTGAAGACCTTTTCCCAAAGGATTCAGAAGCATTCACTATTATTGGTGATCTAATCACTGAATGGCACCAACTCGTCAATGAATTGAAGATTCCACGCGCAAAAGCCGCATCACTCGAAGCATTAGCAAATCGAGCGCACAACCTCATGACAACAGAAGACCTTGCCAGCGATGACAATCCTGACCTATTTTCGCCAACCGCAAACCTGATCAAGGAAGCTCGCAAAAAAAAGGTTCTACTTTCCTATAAATCCTTTGTTGGAAATTGTCTACCCGACCCCGTTGACATTACACCTGAAGATATAGCGATCATTCTATATACCTCTGGAACAACAGGGCGCTCCAAAGGGGCGATTCTTACCCACAGCAACATCACTTCGAACATAAAAGACTTAATCCCACATTTTCAATTGAATGATTCTATTCACACCCTATCCTTCTTGCCAATCAACCATATTTTTGAACAGGTCTGTGGCATTCTGTTGCCACTCACCCTCGGCGGAACAGTCTCCTTTGCCGAATCACTGAAAAAGCTCGGTGAAAACTTAACTGAAGTTAAGCCAACTTTCCTCCTCGGGGTCCCTGCTGTATATCGAATTTTTCTTGATCGAATCATGCGCAACATCAACAGCAAGAGAGTTTCCAAAACTCTCTATTCTCTTCCTGTTGCCCGTAAGGTAGTTGAGAAGAAAATTCGTGAATCACTAGGCGCGGGAACAACCTTTGTTAGTGGAGGTGCAGCTCTTGATCCCGTTGTTGCCGCCAAGTTTAGAGAGTTTGGTACAACAATTTATCAAGGTTATGGCATTACAGAAACGGCACCCGTCATCACCGCAGAACAACCTGGCGGAACGCGCTTAGGCACCGTTGGTAAGCCCCTACCCTCTGTGCAGGTCAAGATTAAAGACAAAAATGAAGAAGGTATTGGAGAGATACTCTGCAAAGGGCCCAACGTGATGAAGGGCTATTATAAAAATGAGACAGCCACAAAAGAAGTTCTTCGCGATGGCTGGTATCATACAGGTGATATGGGGAAATTTGATGCGGATGGCTATTTAAGTATCTGTGGTCGCGTTAAAAACCTAATTGTTACCCCTAATGGAAAAAATGTTTATCCTGAAGAGATCGAGAATGAACTGCTGAGCAGCCCCTTCATCCAAGAAGTCATGGTTTATGGACACAAAGTAGGCCCCGCTGCTGAGGAAGTTCATGCTCAAATATATCCAGATCAAGAGAGGATTGATTGCCATACCCAAGAACAAGGTCTTGAGCCATTGGAAACAAAAGAGATTGAGATCTTGATTCGTAAAGAGGTGCTTGCAATAGGTAAACAATTAGCTGACTACAAGCGAGTCAAGAAATTCATTATTCGTGATGATGAATTCCCCAAGACCACAACACGTAAAATTAAGCGTTTCGTTGTTGAAGCAGACGTGAGTGCCAGCGAATAACTAAACTCATCTAATGACAATAAAACCCGCGTAAAGCGGGTTTTATTGTCATTAGATTTACGATAATTTAACCGCAACCAAGGTGAGTTGCCTTGTCATCTTTTGCATATTTATGAAAATACTTAATCAGATGTTCTCTCTGTTCGTCGCTCAAATCGCTCCATAGTGCAGCGTGGTCAGCCTCATAGCCCGAACTAAAGAACTTGGTCCAACCTGCTTTAGTCTTTTTGTTCAGCTTAATGCGTTTTGCCTCACCGCCACGCTTATGGCAGTTCATACATTCGGCCTTAAAAACTTTTTTCCCTTTTCTCCAATTTCCCGCAGCCATGACAGTGCTTGAAAATGAGATCACCAATAAAACAGNNTCAGATTGCTCCTATTTGAGGGTTAGATTACTGATCTTCTGGCAAACGGAAGGTATCAACTGAATTAAGCAGCTCAGTCGATTGTTCCGAGAGACCCGTTGTAATCGCGGCTGAACTTTTAACTTGCTGCAGAGTTAACTCAGAAATTTCGGATACTTTTTTCATAGATGACTCAACATTACGCGTCATCTCTAGCTGTTGGTTCGACAGTGCACTAATCTCAGTAACAACAGATTTTGATTGGCTGATTGCTTTCTGGATTTCAGTAAAGGATTGTCCTGTGTCTTGCGCTAACTTAGCTTGTATCTCAACTGTTTTTGTTTCCTCTTCAAGTGAGGCGGTTACTTCATTCGCTTCACTTTGAATCGACTTAACAACACCACTAATCTGCTTTGTCGCTTCTGCTGATTTGTCGGCAAGTCGCTTGATCTCATCAGAGATAACCAGAAAACCACGTCCCTGTTCACCAGCCCTAGATGCTTCGATTGAGGCATTCATCGCTAGAATAGTTGTCCGAGTAGCAATCTCTGAAATAAGCTGGGATATTGTACCAATCTCAAGGAGTCGCTCAGATAGCGACTTCATCTTCTTATTAATGACCTGAACCGTTACACGGATCAATTGCATCCCTTCAATATTATTGGATACAAGCTCACTACCCTTACCAGTAACCTCATCAACTAGACTTGAAGTCTGTTGGGCAAGCATGGCTTTCTCTGAAATTTCCTTCGCAGCAACTTCAGATCGTTGAACAATCTGAGTTGCTATTTCAACCTGGGACGACTGCGTTTCGGCCCCCATCTC
>LGVE01147119.1_pt2 | contig 21254 bp, 17 predicted proteins | sample 469871 | NCBI WGS metagenome assembly LGVE01 (sample SAMN03893561, study PRJNA290197) | marine sediment metagenome | material: sediment; isolation source: combined push core samples #3730, #5133, and #5579 collected at Hydrate Ridge | place: Pacific Ocean: Hydrate Ridge | reverse complement strand
ATTTTCCCAATGATCATCTTAAAGGCATTGCGTATTATGACAATTCAAAACTTATTGCTTCAAAAGGCGATCTGATTATGGATTTAGATTCCCTTCCATATCCAATGCGCAGCAAGGGCGCCTATTCCTTCGGTGAAATTAATATTTCCGGCAGTCGTGGATGTTATGGTGGCTGTACTTTCTGCTATATTAATCCATTCTATGGTAATAATAAACGTAAATGGCGGGGACGAAGTCCTGAGAATATTATCGAAGAAATCGATATGCTTATGGAAAAAACAGATATCCGCTATTTTTATTTCATGGATCCTAATTTCTATGGACCTGGTCGTTCAGGAAAAGAACGGATTTTAAAATTAGCTGCCTTATTGAAAAAGCGCAATATTACCTTTGGAATTGAGGCACGCACCAATGATATTGAAGAAGAAACCATCAAAGCCTTAGTGGATGCAGGTCTTCGAAACATTCTTATAGGTTTAGAAAGCGGGCGAAATGAAGCACTTAAACGGTTGAATAAATTAACCACAGTAGAGGATAATGAAAATGCCCTTCGCGTTCTGCGCAAATATAATATTGAACCAAATGTTGGCTTTATTATGTTTGAACCTGATTCCGATCTTTCTGATCTACAAATCAATTATGATTTTTTAAAACGCAATGATTTACTTAAAAAACTTGAAATTAGCGTTAATGTCCTTTATCACCATATGATTATTTTACAAGGAAGCCCATCTTATGGCATGCTTCAAGCCCAAGGGCGATTAAATATATCAAAGCATTCTACTTATGAAGCGGATACCGATTATATCAATCCTAACGTATCCCAACTCGCTTCAATGATGCGTGATATCACCAATCATATTTTTACTTATATGAAAGATACTTGGTCATTAAGTTTTAATGGCGATCCTGTTATTTTGGATAAATACCAACAAATCAATACATTACTTACGACTGCTTTTTACGATCTACTAAATCTAGAAAAAGAAAAAATTCTTTCCGTTGATACCCGCGATCATTTTGTCTTAAATTTCAATAAAAAAATTGACGCTATTATGAAATAATTTCTACTAAAAAAGCCAGATGATTTTATATCTGGCTCAGAGCGTTGACAAACCCCGTCCCGACTAATTGTTAATCTGCTGTATGCTGGCAATTCGGACAGGCTACCGCCTGTTCGCCTTGAGGCACACACCATGATTTAACAATTATCGGGACTACTTTATATTTTTGTCTACAGTCAGAGCCGGATAGTATCATGTCTGGCTTTCTAATTCTTCATAACGATTTAATATTAATGCAAACAATAAATTTTCTTCTCGCATCGATTTTATTGTAACACCTAGGCATTCTTCCATTTTTTTTCGCCTAAAAATCACGGTGTTTTTATGAATAAATAATTTTTTTGCAACCAGATCATATTGAAAATTTGTCTCAATTAAACAACGCATTGTTTCCATTGCTTCTTTTGTTCCTTTTCCAAAATCATCTTTTATCTTTTCAATATAAGGTTCAATAACATTCGTAAAAACTTCTTTATTTAATGTCTGATACCATTCCCAAAAATAATTCCGATGTCCAAAAAAAAGCCTGTTTTCCCCAATATGTATTTGATGTTTATATATATTATATGCTTGATTGTAAGAAGTTCGATATCCTTCAATCCCAGAATAATAGCCTCCAATAAAACCAATCAAATCACTTTTACCTTTTTTAGAATTGTATATTGCCATAATTCCATCCATATAGTCATGAATACTTTTTTCAATTTCCCAAGGATTNNAATATAATCTTTCGTCATGACTGTTGATATATCCTGTTTGGCATGAAATGCTGAGGATTTTATCTCATTCAATAACTTCTCTAATCCTTTTTGATTCTGCGGATTCTGTTGATTCTGTTGATTCTGACTTATTTTATCTGTTACGATCACTGCTACACGCGGTTTTTCTAAGAGATATCCCATGCGTTCTCCCCACTCTTTTATCTCTTGATTATTCACTGTTTGTCTTTCACTTATGAGTGTGTTAATGAAAATATCTTTATCATTTCGATGGCTATAAAAACGATTCATCGATTCTTGTTGTTCAATAATAAGTTCTGCTGTCATTTTAACTAATTTACCAATATTCCGAACCTCTTCAAGGTTGCCAGTAATCCCAACCACACCAATTATTTTTCCTAATTTATCGACAATTGGCATATTTATTCCTGGCCGAACCCCTTGTAGTTGAAGCGCTTCCTCTTCTGAAACTTCACATGTTTGAAATAAACTAATCGCTTTCATAGCAGCCTCATGATACGTTCCAATACGTTCTAATGAACCGCTTCCTATGATAATTGCATTTTCATTCATAACATTAATATTATAACCTAGGCTTTTCATCACCTCATCGGCTATTTTCTGTGCTAATTTCCGTTCCAGCATTTGTTCCCCCAGCCATTTATTTTTACTTTAAAATCATTAAGGTATTGAAAATATTTTTTGTCGTTTTCTCAAGGCTTTCTTTTGCATGATCCATATGCCATTTCAACTCTTTGCTATTATCATAGGTCGAAAAGGCTGCTGTTATTCCATGATCAAAAAGTACCTCATAACCTTCTTCTAATGCTCCTGAAATCACCACTACTGGTATTCCTTGCTTTTTACTTCGTTTACCTACACCAGAGATTACTTTTCCCATTGCAGTTTGTTGATCCGTTTTTCCTTCCCCAGTAATCACAAGATCTGCATTCTTTATTATCTCGTCAAAACCAAGGGTATCTAACACAATATCCAAACCTGATTTTAAACATCCGTTTAATAATGCCATAATTGGCAAAGCAATTCCTCCAGCTGCACCCATTCCCGAACAGTTAATTAATGCCTTTCCTGATAAATTTTCAAGTAAGGTTCCAAAATGAAAAAGTCCTTGATCCAAGTCTTTGATCATTTTTTTTGTCCCACCTTTTTGGGGCCCATAAATATAACTTGAACCATTCTTTCCGCATAATGGATTATTAACATCACAGGCAATATCAATGCTTGTTTTTAATACTAACGGATCAATTGAAGAACAATCAATTTCAGAAATACGGATGAGGTTTTCTCCAATAGGCTTTAATCTATTATGCTTTTCATCATAGAAAATAACACCTAACGCATTGGCTAGACCCATTCCCCCATCGTTTGTTGCACTTCCTCCAATCCCTAAAATTATTTTTTTGCAATTTTGATTCATAATTGCATCAATAATTAATTCACCTGTTCCAAAAGTAGTCGTGACCAAAGGATTTCTTTCTTGATTTTCGAGTAATGGTAATCCCGATGCCGCCGCCATTTCAATAATAGCCGTCCCATCATTTAAAACACCATAATCGGCTTCTATTTTTCTAAACAAAGGATCATTAACAAAACAAGTCACCCGTTTCCCTTCTTTTCTACTCAGTAACGCATTCACTAATCCTTCTCCACCATCCGAAATCGGCATTTTTATGATTTCAACACTGGAATCAATACTTTTGATTGATTTTTCAATAATCGTACAAACGTCCTCTGCCGATAATGATCCCTTGTAAGAATCAGGAGCAATAACAATTTTCATACTAGTCACTTCCATATCTTTCTATTTCTATTTCTTTTTCTTTAAAAAACAATAGCATGGGATTCAATTCCCATGCTAAATGTCTCAATGATCTACTCTCTTTTACAAATTATCTTTAGTCATTCAATAATTTTCTTTTCAAATGACAATCTTATTCATTATATTAGTTCTTTTCCATAAATTCTGTAATCACTGCATTGAATTTTTCAGGTTCTTCCCAAAATAACATATGCCCAGAATCTTCAAAGAATTCAGTTTGTGCCCCTGGAATCGTTTCGCCAACATAGGCACTCCCTTGCCAATCAAAAACTGCACTATTTCTTGCAACACATACTAATGTTTTAATATCAAGTTCAGGCAATAAATCCCGCCAATCTAAATTCGTATGATCTCGCATGATTTCAATACGCACATATGGTGGACATTTTGATATTTCATCCGCGATATATTTCACTACTTCGGGTGTTGGTTCATGATATAAGCAGCCATAAGCTAATCCTTCAGCAGCGCCTCTTGGATCACTTTCAATTGCACAACACGTTCGAATAAACATTTCAACATCATAACAACCGTTTTGACCCCACGCCCAATCAGGACCAGTATATTGAAGAGGTGCTTGTTCAACACAAATTAACTTACTCACACGATGTTTACCAAATAGCTCTAAGTAACTCCATAAAATCGCGACGCCCATTGACCAACCAAGGATAGTCACATCGTTAACATCGAGATGATCAAGCAATTCTTTTACATCCATTGCATAACGAGAAATACGATGGCTATGCATCACTTTTTCAGATTCGCCATGTCCTCTATAATCCATTAAAATTACTTGGAATTTTTCTGCTAATACATCACTGTTTTTATTGAAAAACTGAGTAGTACAGGTCCATCCTGGAATCATAAGTAAAGGTTTACCTTGACCTTTTACTTCATAATACAATTCAACCTGATCGTTTGTTTTAAATGTTGCCATTATCTTCCTCCTAAATACTTTATATTATTATTATATCTAATCTGCAATTGTTTTCAATAGCTTATATCCTAATTTATACTATAATTATTGTTGTATAATACAATGGAACCCATTTGAAATTCTTACACTTTTGAATTCTAAAACAATCCTATCGTCTAATTTCTAACATTTTTTCCTTTAATTCATTCTCAAGTTTTTGCAATTCTGCCTCAACCTCTATCCGTTTTTTGCGGCCGTCTTCTTGAATTTGCATCACTTCATCAAATGTTGTAATCAATGATTCATTTGAAAAACGCAATGTTTCAATATCCACAATTCCTCGTTCTGTTTCTTTTGCTGTCGCAATTGACTCCATTTTCAATGTTTCTGCATTTTTTCGTAATAATTCATTCGTCATATTTGTTACTTCTCGTTGCGCCTTTGCTGCTTCACCTGAATGGGCAACTCCAAGCGCCAAAACCATTTGACTTTTCCATAATGGGATTGTATTAACAATGGATGATTGAATTTTTTCTGCCATTAAAATATCATTTTGTTGCACTAATCGAATTTGTGGTGCCATTTGAATTGAAATCATACGTGTTAATTCTAAATCATGAATTTTTTTCTCAAACCGATTACACATAGCAGATAAGTCATTCACTGCTTGAGCATCTTCAGGCAATCCTGTTCTCTGGGATTGATTAATTAAATTGGGTAATTCGATTGATTCAACCTCTTTTAATTTCTTTTTACCTGCTAAAATATACATTGATAATTCTTTAAAATAGGTTTTATTTAAATCATATAATTTATCGAGCAATGCCACATCTTTTAATAATTGAATTTGATGTTTTTCTAATACCTCACATATTCGATTGATATTTGTTTCTGCCGAGGCATATTTCGTTTGCATCGCACTGATCTTATTTGAATTTTTTTTTAAAAAACCGAGAAAACCTTTCTCATCTTCTGTCACATCAAAATTTTTCAGTTCTAAAACCATAGCTCCTAATACTTTTCCGACTTCTCCTAAATCTTTGGTTCGAACATTATTTAAAGCGGTCTCTGAAAAATCTGCAATTTTCTTTTGAGCCCCTGCTCCAAATTGCATCACTAATCCTGAATTTTTTAAATCAATTTTTTTAGAAAATTCTTCTACCATCGTGCGTTCTTCTTGTGTTAAACGACTTTCATCAAAAACACTATTTTCAACAGGGTGTTTTTGGTAATCAAGAACTTCTTTTGTTATTACTTCTTCCTCAAAAGGATCAAAAGTTAAGGTTGGTATTGTTTCATTTATGGTATTTCCCATGGTTATTCTCCTTTTTATTAAACTCACTATTCGTCAAACCTTCTTGTGCAAGCATGGTATTTAAAACTGAAATATCGGATGAAACGTCAAATGCGGTATCTTCATAAAAACCATCATATAGATTCTCAAAAGCATTTTCAATGGTATCCAAGGTCTCTTCAATTTCTTTTTTTGTCGATTGTATGTTTTTTCCTTGAACTGATTCTTGATCTAATTCTTTATAAACCAATACAATTTTTAAAGTTGTTGGTAAATAATATCCTATAAATTTTCGAATTTCAGAAACTTCCTTAGGATTTTCCTCAATATACTCGAAAATTTTGGAAATCACTTTTTCTAAGCGTTCAAGTTTTTCTGTAATCAATTGATTTTGAATCTGATCATTTGCTTCTCGGATTTGTTTAATTGTATTATTTCCTTCTTTAATAACGTCGTATACAACTTTCAACTCAGGATATTTTTCATTTTTTAATGTCTGTTGCTGTATAATTTCTTCTTGTTCACTTTCAGCTTGTTTTTGAAGACGCTTACCTTCTAACATTTTTAAATGGGCTTCATGGACTTCATTATTAATAAATAAATAATTTTCTTTTTCATCTAATCGTCCCTCTTTAAAAAAACCAAGTCGTATCATTTTATTTAAATCTTTCACAACATATTTTTTACTTTTATCAACATATTCTGATAATTCAATAATTTCACAGAATTTCCGATCATTTAACCGGTCAACATATTGCTTAAATCGTTTGACACGTCCTCTTTTCTCCAGTCCTTTTCCTAACATAATCATATTAATTAAACCTATTGGAAATAACCCCGCAATTAATAAAATTAACTTACCAATTGAAAGGTTAAAATTAAATAGTAATAAAACCATCAAAAAAAAGATAAATGTTACTGCAATTCCAATATTACCAAATATAATTAACAAAATACCAGAAATACGCCCTTGTGGAAATTTTTCAATTAACACACGTTCTGGATTTTTTCGACAATAGTCGATCGTTTTTTTCGATTTTTTATTTTTTTTACTTGGTTCATTTCTGTTCTTGTGATCTTTTTCTTGTGATATGTCATCCTTTTTTTCCTGTTTCCAATGCTTTCGACTCTTTTCAACCTCATGCAATGCTTGATTCACTGTTCCTGTCACTTTCTGATTAAGTTCTTTGAGCTCAGTTGAATTCATTGCGTCTTGAATAACAGTTTTTATATCATTTCCAAAATTGAAATAATCTTTTTTTGTCATTATTTATCCTCCAAAATATAAAATAATTATATCTTATTTTCACTAAAAATTCAATTCACCCCCATTGCTCTCTTATAGATCTTTAAGGTTTAAGGTGAACTTCATCACATGATGGATCTCTTTTACTTATATCAATGATTGTGGTGTCAAAACTCAAATCACGCCATTTAGCCTACAATATATTGATTTTAAAACAAGATTTCAGTCAAGATGTTGTATGTAAATCCTATCAAAATTACTTTTGACACCCTAACCATCAATATAAATCTATTGTTTTCTAGTCAATCACGCATGTTCTCAACTGTTTTTCAACACTTATTCTTTATATACCCTGTAAAAAAATAGATAAGCGATTTCGTCAACGCATCACTTTTACTATTTATGTGTATTTTACACCCTCATCACTTTTTTCTTGCATAAAAAAAGAACCCTCAAACATTATCACAACAGAATTGTTTGATGAGTTCTTAGTTGATCACTAATGGATTACAAAAAAAAATATTTTAAATCACACGTTTTACACCGTTGCATACACAGCGGCAATTCTAAACTACATTGAGACAAAATCGCTTCATCTAATAAAATATCGCACACTTTCCCATCAGCAAAAACGGATCCTTCTTTTAGAACAATCACCCGATCACAAATATCGAGTGCCATATCCAAATCATGAGTTGCAATTATTTTTGTCATTTCAAGAGTTCCTAAAGCATTCATAATATTACGACGCGCTTTCGGATCAAGAAAAGAGGTCGGTTCATCAAATAAAATAATTGACGGATCCATTGAAAGCACTGACGCAATCGCAATCGTTCGCTTTTCTCCTCCTGATAATCGATGTGGCATCCGATCTGTTAAATGACTAATTCCTAAAAGCTCTAAGGCATCAGTCACTCTCTTTTCAACATCACTTTCTGATAATAATTCATTTCTCGGTCCAAAAGCAACATCATCGTATACTTTTGTCATAAATAATTGATCATCCGGATTTTGAAATACCATCCCAACTTTTCTTCGAATATCTTTTAAGGTCTTCTTTTCAACAGGCGTTTCGTCAACTTGAATCACGCCTTGACTAATATCTGAAATGCCAACTATCAACTTAAATAAACTTGATTTTCCTGCGCCATTCGCCCCAACTAGAGCAATGCTTTCACCCTTGTTAATATCTAAATTGATATCTCTAATCGCTTTATGACCATCAGGATATGCATAATTCAATCCTTCAATATGTAACATCATTTCTCCTTAATTAAATAAAATTACCAATAAATTGGCTCAAATTAAAAAATTTCATTAAACATAACACAATTACGGTACCTAACAAATAAATCCAATCCTGTTGTGTTAATGCCTTGGGCTTTGCATGAATATAGTCTCCATCATAACCACGACACTTCATTGCAAAATAAATATTTTCAGCACGATCAAAACTTTTTAATAATAATTGTCCGACAAAAATCCCCATATCTTTCATTTTAATCCCTTTTGATAATGGTGCTCGTAATATATAAGCTGTGTACATATTTGAAACCTGTTCAAGTAATACCGATATATATCGATAGGTTAACATAATCTGTACAACAATGATTTTTGGAACTTTAATGCGTAATAATTGATATGCAATTTGAGTCATCGGTGTCGTTGCAATAAGTATTAATACAGCCATTACCGTATAGACTGTCTTAATCATAATTGAGAAAAAGGAAATCACCCCATATGTAATTGGAATATTTCCAATCATAAGTGCTAAATTTTGATTAAAAATAATATTTGATAACCCTGCAAAAAAAGAAAATGGCAAGGCAACAATAAGCCGTTTTAATAATGGGTTATAAGGAATTTCAGCCAAGGCCATAAGAATAACAGGATAAAATAAAAAAACAACTAAACCTGTAATATTATAGGGGCTAAATGACACCACTAAAACAATATACAAGAAGGTTGTTATTAATTTTACCATTGGATGTAACCGATGAATGATAGTTTTGGCTTCAGCCATCTCTTCCAGAGAATGGATAGTATTCATAGAATCTGATATTGTCGACATTTTTTTTCCTTCCAAGCTTTAAAATTCAAAAATATTTTATTATCAATATTTCAGAGCGTCGACAAACCCCGTCCCGACTAATTGTTAACCTGTTGTATGCTGGCAATTCGTACAGGCTACCGCCTGTTCGCCGTATGCACAGGGTCTGACCCCTAGGTCACAACATGATGTAACAATTGTCGGGACTACTTTTTATCTTTGTCTACAGTCAGAAATATTTTACTAAAAATATTTTATTATCCCAGAGTATGGTTAAAATCCGTTTTATTGTTATTTTCAGATTCCATCCTTCAAGGCCATCCAGTTTTTTGTTTTAATATGTATCAAATGTTTTTTCANNTTCATTTTTATTATACTTCATTCATTACAAAGCACTTAAAAATAACAATCCTTATTATTAAATGCCACTCTTTCCAACGAAATACTACCAACTATTCCTATGATTAAGCACTTTCTCATTTCTTTATTCTTGTATTATTCATGCGGATTTTTCATTCTTTTTTTTAATTGCATAAATCAAATATCCCGTTCCACCTGCAAGCAGCAAGGTAATCCCGCCACCTATTAATCCTGAGACACTTGTTCCAATCGCAGAGCCTTCATCTCCTGACGAATTAAAACCATAATCTGGCAAGAATGCAGTTTTTTCTTGAACGTCTGCTGAATTCTCATAAATACTGCCGTTTGCCTCAAGTTCTGTTGAACCAGTTACTTTTTGCATTGACCATTCTAATCCATCGGGATTAGATGATGCAAAAAGTGATAATCCTCCACCGACTATAATTGCAAATACAATTAATACCCCTGCGACTTTTTTTATCGAAGTTTTTGAATTTAATTTTTTATTAGTCGTTGACGATTCTAAAATTTCAGGACGCATTTTATAAATAAATACCAAAATGCCTGCTGTTACAATCCCTTCAATAATCCCTATTATTAAATGCACTGGTAACATCAAACCTAAAAACGTAGCAAATGGTAATTCTGTTATTCCTGAAGCAATGGTTTCAATCACAACTGAAAATGATCCTGCTAATAATGCGACAACCACTGAAATAATCGATGCTATTGTAATTCGTACTGGAGTCATTGCTTTTTTAACAATCGGTTTAAATACAAATGGATAAGCAAGCAAACACGCATAGAAGCCCATATTCCAAACATTAGCACCTAATGCTAACAATCCTCCATCTGCAAAAAACAATGCTTGAATCAATAGTACTGCTGTCAATGTTAAAAAGGCTGGAAAGGGTCCTAACATTGCTGCTAATAATATACCCCCACCAATATGTCCACTCGAACCCGTTCCTGGGATCGTAAAATTAATCATTTGTCCTGCAAAAATAACTGCACCCATTACACCCATTAACGGGATTTTCTTTTCATCTAAATCATCTTTACATTTATAAGCTGAATAAGCAATCGCACCTGCACTTGCTGCCAACATAATGCCGCCAACTGCTGGTGAAACCAAAGCATCTGCCATATGCATAACAAAACCTCCACGAAATAAAATTTAATACATTTATCAAAAAAAGCCACGAAGCGTATCTTTTGCTTCTGCAAAAGTAATACCTTCATGGCATCATTCATTTAAACTAAATTTTCATCGCTTATTGCTTATTTCCTTTTGTATATAGGCGTTATTATACGATGTAATTTTATCCCTGTCAAGCGAAACTTAATCGACTTTTCTTCTTGTGGACACTACTAACTTTTCTTTTATTCCTTATCTGCGTCTCTTCTTTATTGCTTTATTTTTATCATTTTTATTTTTAATTTTAATTTTTCTATATTTAATACGATTTTTTCTCATAAAATCCACATATAGTATTCTAAGCATCCCTACAATCAAGATAATTATTCCAATCGTAATATACCAATAAATCAATAAATAATCAAAAAAACCTCGAACAGCCATATTATTCATTGCATAAACTGGTTCGGCTTCCAAAATCAAATCTCCCTGGTACACTTCAACTTCACCAAGAAGATCATCTTGATGAATAGCTTTTAAGACTTCCGTCCCTGTTGATAACTCAATAACTAAATTTGGATCCCATTTTATCTTTATTGAATAATTTTCTTTTTCGCCATTCGGAATCAAACTAATTAAGGGTTGTTTCGTTTCTATGTCGAGTGATGATCCATCAAAAATATGATTATTTCCTATCTTTATACTGGTCAAGAAATTATCATCTCCTGTCCATTCTAAAAACTCATAGTCTTTTATAATGGTATTAATACTTTGGTTCACATCTTCAAAAATTGTATCTTTTTCAGATTTCATTACAACACCAATTACATTTTTGCCATTGCTTTCACCTTCAAAAATAAGACATTTTCCTGCTTCTTCTGTATATCCAGTTTTTCCACTGGTTGCATAAGAATTAAACAGGTCATTTTCACCCTCTAATTGATGCATCTCTTTATAATCATTTGGCAACTTATCAAAATTAGGATAGAGCATTAGATTGGTATTATACCATTGATGTGTTGCTAGATTCGTTTGCAAATCAAATATTTGTGTCCGTGTAATCTCACGAATAATATCATTACTAAATGCAACTTTCGCTAATTTCAACATATCTTCAGGCGTTGAATAATGATCATCATTGTGTAATCCATGGGTATTCGCAAAATGAGAATTAGTCATTTCCAATTCTTTTGCTTTTTCATTCATCACATCAATAAATACATCTTCAGCATCATCACTACTTAACGTATCATCCGCTGCTATTTTTCGACCAATCGATACCGCAATTGTTTTAGCCGCATCATTTCCTGATGGCAATAATAATCCATATATAAGATCCTTTAAAGTCATTGTTTCTTCTTCTTGAAGATCAGCAACACTACTATCACTTGCAATATAATTAATCTCATATCCGATTGTAACAATATCGGTTAAATTACCATTTTCAACTGCAACTAAGGCAGTCATTAGTTTTGTTGTGCTCGCAGGGTAAAATTTTTCATTTTCATTTTGTTGATAAAGTGTATCACCACTATTTACTTCATCAATGATTACGCCCTCATCTTCAGAAAAAGTTGGAAAACTTGCCCCAAAAACACTTGTTGTTAAAAAAACAAGGCTAATTATAATCAATAGTCCTATTTTTCTTTTCATATTGTCCTCCACTGTTTTCTACTTAATATAACGTGTTGTTTTGAATAACTCTTCATTTTGTTTAATCGCTTCTTCACTTCCAAGTACGCAAAAAACGTTTTTTTCAAGGACATCTTTTATGATGCAACTAAATGATTGTAATTCTTCAACGGTTGTATTTAAAATTTCATTCCGTTCTTTTTGAATATCGTCATGTGTTAGCCCACTAAAATATAAATTATCTGCAACATCGCCTTTTATTGAAGCACTTAAAGGAATATCCTTACTACTGATCGTTCCAATAATGTATTTTTCTAACTCTCTTTGTGATAAATTTAAATTCTTAACAAAATCAACTGCTCCAGCAAAGGCTTCTAATGTTTTTCTTAATTTTGGATCACGATAGGATCCAAAATACATCTCACCTGTTCGTCCAATACTAAAAAATCCACCATAGGCGCCACCTTGAACCCGAACTTTATTCCATAAATAATCCATCGATAAAATTGATTTTAATACTAATAAAGCACCGCTATACTCATATCCGAATTCTTTTATCGTATAACCTTGGGTAACATATTGAATTTTAGATGCTGTTAAAAAACCTTCATTTAATATTTCTGTATCAAATGAATAAGTTTTCCCCACTTTTTTTAGTGGCGATAATTGCTTAATCTGAGGTTCTAAATATTTCAGTGTTTCATCTTTAATCTCTTGCGATCCTGTGATACTAATCATTGGTTTTTTGGTGTTAAATACAGACTGAGCAATCTCATTTAATTTTTTTGATAATTCTTCGAATTTTTCTTCAAAATCAAGGTCTAAATCTGCAATAAAACGATAAAATTCAATCCCACCAAATTCTTCAAATAGGCGCGCTGATTGAGAATAATAGGATTGTAACCGATGAACCCCAACAACATGACCCGCTGTTAAAAACTGTGTTTCTTTGTGTGTTTTTATTTCACGAATCATATCGTGTATTAATCGTTTTTCATCAAACCGCGTATTTCTAAGAATGTCCGTCATCACATTAATCAATTGTGGTATGTTTTCTAAAACTGCTTTTCCTTTGATATAACAATATGATTGATAGTCATCAGTTTTATGAATACTATCATATGACTCAATACCAAACGATAATCCACCCGTATGAATCTCAATTTCTTGACTTAACCGATGATAATCCATTTGACTTGTACTCAATCCTCCAAGAATTTTGCACATTAACGATAGATATTTTAAATCCTCTTGTGGAATTAAATCATAATTAAAAAATAATTTCAAATATGAAATGTTTCCTGTGAATCCTGGATGGAATAATAGTGTCGTATCCTGTTTTTCTTCCACTTCTAATGGGTATGTCCGAGCCTCTTTGTTTATTTCATCTAACGATAACTTTGGTATTTTTTCTAAATCTTCTGGTTTATCTTCTGCATCTTGTCTTGCCATTAATGTACGTGTTTCATTCACTAACTTTTCTAATGCGTCTTTTGATAATGATGCTTTATACTCTGCTAATTTTTTTGCTATTTCTTGTTCTGTTTTTTCTTGAAGATTAGCATCTGGCGTAATTGATACAACCGATTGATGAGGATTATCACTAATCAATCGCTTTAATAATTTTTCGAAATAGCCATCTTTCCATTGCTCTTTCATCGTTTTAAAGACGCCTTGATATTTTAAATTTTCTAGCGGTTCTTTTCCATAAAGCCAATTATCCATCATATCTATTCCATAGATTAAACCACGAGGATATGCCCCAAATTCTGCCTCAATATGAGAAAATTCATGGGTATTAATACCTGCTTCAACACTTAACGGATCGAATCCCGTTTCCATAATTTTTTGAAGTACCTGGTCAATTGTTTCAATAAAAAGATCACGATACTTAACATCTGAATTCTTTAGTACAATTGAAAAATACGGTTGTTTTAATGAATTACTATAATGATAACTGACATCTTCTGCAATTTTTAATTCTAACAATGCTTCCTTTAATGGCGATGCATTATTATTAAGCAAAATATGTGATAAAACATCAAAAGCTAACGCATCTTCATAGGATAATGTTTCTCCTAAAACCACATTTAAGGCTAAAAACGATTTATTCTTTAAATCGTCCTCTTTTGAAATACCATACGTTCCTGTTAGATAATGTCGTTTATCAAATGGCTTTTGGGATTTTATCTCACTATCAATTTCTTCTTTTTCAAAATCCTTTAAGTACGCATCATTTATATATTTGAGATGTTCTCTTACATCACCATCCCCATACAAATAAATATAACTATTTGAAGGATGATAATATTTTTTATGAAACTCTACAAATTCTATTTCTGTTAAATTCGGAATATCCTCAGGATCCCCACCTGATTCAAATCGATAAGGGGATTCCGGATAAAGGGATTCAAAGATCTTATTCTGAAGGACTTCTTCTGGATTTGAAAACGCCCCTTTCATTTCATTATATACAACACCATTATAAATAATTGGATCCTCACTATTTTCAATATGATAATGCCAACCCTCTTGTTTAAACGTATATGAATTATTATAAATATCCGGATAAAATACCGCATCTAAATAAACATCCATTAAATTCATAAAATCTGTTGCATTGGTACTTGCTACTGGGTACATCGTTTTATCAGGATATGTCATTGCATTTAAAAAAGTATTTAAGGACCCCTTTGCTAATTCGATAAACGGCTCTTTTACAGGAAATTTTCTTGAGCCGCATAAAACAGAGTGCTCAAGAATATGTGGAACCCCTGTACTATCCGTTGATGGTGTTCTAAAACTAATTGAAAACACCTTATTATCATCATCTGCTGAAATATATAAACACTGTGCGCCTGTTTTTTCATGACTAAACACACGCGCATAACCATTCACTTCTTCGATAAATTCTTCTTTTTCTAAGATAAATCCTTCAATGTTTTCACCCAATTGAAAAAGATCCTTTTGTTGCTTTAAACTATTATTTTTCAAATATTTCTCCCTAGCATTTTTATTTAATATTTTTTATTTTTTCTAAATATTTTTTTAATTTCATTTCATACCCTAAATCTGTTGGCTCATAAAAACACGACCCTACTAAATCATCTGGTAAATACTGTTGGTTAACATAATGATTCGGATAACTATGTGGATATTTATAACCCACACCTTTATTTAAATTCTTACTTCCAGTATAATGGCCATCTTGCAAATGACTTGGAACCTGACTATTCGATCCATGTTTTACTGCTAAAATTGCTTGATCAATTCCTTGATACGCGGCATTACTTTTAGGTGCGCAGGCTAGAAAAGTAACCGCCTGTGCCAAATTAATCCATGCTTCGGGCATGCCAATAAATTGTACCGCATCGGCTGCCGCCATTGCCACAAGTAGCGCCATTGGTTCAGCATTTCCAATATCTTCTGATGCTGAGACAACAATACGCCGTGCAATAAACTTCGGATCTTCTCCCGCTTCTATCATTTTTGCCATCCAATAGAGTGCTGCATCCGGATCTGATCCACGGATGCTTTTAATAAATGCAGAAATCGTATCGTAATGATTATCACCATTTTTATCATATTGAATCGCCCGCTGTTGAATACATTCTTGCGCTGTTTCTAAATTGATATGAATAAACCCATCTTTTGCCTTATCAACCGTTAGGATTCCTAACTCTAAAGCATTTAATCCTCGGCGAACATCACCATTTGCAACTTCCGCTAAATGATTAAGAGCATTTTCTGCAATCTTAATTTTCATCACACCATAGCCACGTTCTTTNNTAGCCACGTTCTTTATCTTCGATGGCATTTTTTATCACTTCTGCTATTTCAATCACCGATAAATTTTTAAACTCAAAAATAGTTGAACGTGATAATAAAGGGGTATTGATTTCAAAATATGGGTTTTCTGTAGTTGCCCCAATCAATACGATCACACCTTTTTCAACACTGGGTAATAAAGCATCCTGTTGCGCTTTGTTAAATCGATGCATTTCATCAATAAATAAAATTGATTTCTTATTATAAACCCCTAAATTATTTTTTGCCTTTTCAATAATATCAGTAATTTCTTTTTTCCCAGACGTTACCGCATTTAATTCATAAAAAATAGAATCTGTTCGATTAGCAATAATTTTTGCTAAAGATGTCTTCCCTGTTCCAGAAGGACCATAAAATATAACCGATGATAATTTGTCAGCTTCAATTAAACGATACAGCAACTTTCCTTTTCCAATAATATGCTTTTGTCCAAAAAATTCAGCTAAGGTTCTTGGACGCATTCGTACTGCTAATGGTGCATTATCTTGAATTTGTCCTTCATAATTCATCGTAAAAAAATTTTCTTGCATAGTTTTCCTTTACTTATTATTCTCAATTACACGTATTTCAGACTCACTTAAACCAAAAAATTCATAGATCCAACTATCAATTTCTGACAAGAGATTCATTAATTCTTCAATCTTTTGATTTTTCTTTAATTCAATAATTTTACCATAGTATTCTTTAAATATGTTATTTTTTTCTTCATTAATATCCGGAACTCTCAATTTTAATAAGGTATTGGGATAATATTCGTAAAGCTTATCACCTAATTTTTTCCCATATGATTTAAAATAAAAATTATATAGCTTACTATTTAAAAGAACAACAATAAATTCTTCGGATAGATGATGATACAATCGTTCCTTAATGATTAATCCATAAATATCTGCACTAAAAAAACATTTATTCTCATCAATTGCAAAACGGTTTTTTGTTGCCTTATACGGAAAAATAATTTTTCGACCATTAAAAAGATCCGTATCACGCCCCCATTGGATCGCATGCCATGGCAATTTTCCATTTTTGCATTCACGTCTTTTTTCTAATTTTTCTTTATAGGTTAGTAAATGGTTCATTACCACGTCATCATTTTCGATATCCTTAATTGCATTAGTATACAATATTTTCTTTTGCGGCTCTTCAATAGAATAGACCCCAATATCTTTGTTCTTGATCCACGGTTTTAATTGTTCATCAACAAAGTCATTTAATGCTAAATTATCATTATTAAATATAAATGCTTTATCATTCCCGGTAATGATTCCTTGAAAACTTTGAACTACATTATCTAATGAAAATACTGCTTTATCTTCTATTTTTTTAATGATTTCTTTGGTGATTGGTGAATACAACCGCCATAAATCATCACTTAAAAAGCATTGCTCCACGGTATAGTCTTCCCAGTCTTTATCATTATTACGCTTTTTTTTATTCAACCCATTGATCACTTTTAAATCATTGACTGCTTTATGATTTTGAATACGATAACGCCGTACCTTTATCTTATGATTTTTATTGATATTTTCTTTTTTTTGTATTTTTATAATTCCTGGATCAACTCCAACTCCTGGAATAATGCGTATCCCATTAAAATCNNAAATAATAGCGCGAAGAAATATGAATCAATTTCCCGTTTTCTTTTAAAAGTTCCCATCCTCTATTTATAAAACAATAGGATAAATCCCCTTTATCTTGATAGACTTTAGGATAACGGGCTTTTAATGCTTTCATATAGTCTTTATTTATTTCCTTATGCCCAACATAGGGTGGATTTCCAATAATCCCATCGATACTTTCTTTTGCAATCAAATCTTCAACTAAAATATCACCACACTGTATCCCAAGAGGTTTTATATAGTCTGTCGCTTTTAAAATAAGCACTAATTGAGTCACTAAACACGCCATTGGATCACGATCAATTCCTAAAAGTGATTTTTCCAATAATAGTTGATGGATCTCTTTTTTTTCTAAGCCATTCTCTTCTTTTTCATAGCGCTTAAGCAGTTCATCATAGGCTGCACTAAGTAATGCACCACTACCACAAGCAGGATCTAATAAACAATAGTTCAATGGTAAATCACTTTTATCGTTCTCTGCAACTAATTTTTCCGCCATATAAGACGCTATTTTTTCAGGAGTATAAAAAATCCCTTGGCTTTTTTTGTGACTTAAATGAATACATTCTTCATAAAGTTGTCCAATAATCATTGGATTTTCCCCAACTAAACTGGGAGTTTCGTAAATAAATGTCGTAATCCATTCCCAAATATAATCTCCGATAATTAATGACTCATCTTTGTCGTTATCCCCTTCATAATCATCAATGACGCACCCTTGCCAAATACTTAAAATATTATCCAGTGTGAAATTAAGTTTGAGCTTTTTTTCATTGATCTCAAAATCGATCGCTTGATGATCAACTAAATATTTCAAAAAAATACACTTTACAAGAAAGTGTAACGTTTCGTTTGTATTATTTATATAGTAATACCCTTTAAAAAAAACTGCAATTTTTTCCGATAACTCGTGAGATTTCATCCCTACCTCTTTCTTTTAATCGTTAATATCTATTTATTATATCATTTTTCAGTGAAAAAGATAGGAATTGAACGAGATTGTCCATAATAAAAAACCCTACTTTCACAGACTTTTTGCGCTTAACTTTAATTATACTATTTACTTTTTAAGTTCTTGCTATTGAATTATCTAGCGGATGCCCATTTTTTTAACAAGCTTATTAAACGTCTACTCCCAATAGTTTTAACTGCTCATTTATTTCTTTTTCGAGCTGTGCAATTTCAATATTATCTTGTTCTAGCAGCTTATTGACTTCATCGAGATCAATTGGTGCTTCTTCTTCAAATGTATCCACGTACCGAGGAATATTTAAGTTGAAATCATTCTCCTTGATTTCTTCAATTGATGCAAGGTGGGCATATTTTTCAATATCTTTACGTTCTTTGAANNTTCTGATTCTTCGCTTTTTCAAAATCATTACTGGCATCGATAAATAGAATATCTTTGGTTTGACGATTTTTCTTAAAGACTAAAATTGTCGTCGGGATGCTGGTGCCATAAAACAAATTAGCAGGTAAACCAATAATCGTGTCAAGATAGTTCTTTTCAATCAACGTTTGACGAATTTTCCCTTCTGCAGCACCGCGAAATAAAACCCCATGCGGTAAGACAATCGCCATTGTTCCAGTACTATTAAGATGATAAAGACTGTGTAGGATAAACGCAAAATCAGCTTTAGAAGCAGGAGCTAATTTACCATATTCATTAAATCTGGGATCTTTTAATTTGCTTTCTGCATTATCCCATTTAGCCGAGTAAGGTGGATTTGCTACCACCGCATCAAAACTTCGAGGATGATCAATCCCTTTAGCATCAGGTCCATCTGGCCAATCATTTTCCAAAGTATCAGCATTATTTAAGGTCATATTATTAAAGGAAACACCATGCATCATTAAATTCATCCGAGCTAAGTTATAGGTTGTGGTATTTAATTCTTGCCCATAAAATTTAATTGAACCTGTTTTATTTCCACCAGGCAATTCTCCTCGTACTGTCAAAAGCAACGAACCTGATCCCATCGCTGCATCTAAAATAGTAAAGGTATCATTGGATTTGGCAAGACCATTAGTTACTAACTTAGCTAAAATTTTACTAACTTGGTGTGGTGTGTAAAATTCGCCCCCTTTTTTTCCAGCACTGGCTGCAAATTGGCCGATTAAATATTCGTAAATTTCTCCTAGAATATCTTTATTATCCTTGCCTTTATACTCAATATTATCAACCAATTTAACAATATTATTGAGCGCTTTTGCACGAGCCGTTGTTGAGTTCCCGAGGCGGGAATCTCCTAAATTAATATCATTAAATACGCCCCTAAAATCGGTTGCGGCTTCCTTATTTAATTCCGCATTTTTATTAAAGTGGTCAAAAATGGTTTGGTAATCGCTAGGAATTACCTGACTATTATCGATCTTATTGGTTAATGATATCCATGTATCTTCTGGAGCGATTGCATACCCTAGGCTTGATGAAATATCATCGAGGTAATCCCCTAACTCGTCACCTACCGCTTGTGCTTTATAGGCATCATTAATTGTTTCTCCCTTAGCAAGGTCAATAACATTATTTGATACCAAATAGTCTTCTTGATGTTCTGACAAATAGCGGTAGAATATAAAAGCCAGGATGTAGTTTTTGAATTCTCCAGCATCCATATTACCTCGAAGTTCGTTGGCCATCGCCCAGAGTTTGCTGGTAATTGTTTGTAAGTTATTATTTGACATTGTATTTTTCCTTTCGGTTTTTAATTTTAGTAATTTATTGCAATAGTACCCTGTGCTTAATATCGCGTGTTCTATAAAACAATTTTTATACTAGAATAACAACACTTTCTTATTCTGTTTGCCTATACGGTACAAAATTCGCGGTGGCAACAAATCCATTACAAGCTTGCTTGTAATTTGCGATTAGCGAGAGAGAGAGTCGCCTAGCAATTTCTTCTGGTTGTTTGTGAACGCAAGATACAAACAACACTTGTTCGAGATTCATGAATTTCGCAAGGTCTGATTAAGTTTAAACAAATAGTTGTTGCAACAAAGCTTTTTTTCGGTCTTTCAGGTGATTGAGTTTACGTTGGTGGAGAGTGGTAAGGTCGTCGAGTTTAGCAAAGAATGAACCAATTTTGGCTTTTTCCTCATTACATGGAATCATAAAAAGCGCATCTTTAATATCATTTGAGTTAATGGATTCGAATGTTGAGCCTGTGCTTACTTTGTTCCAAAAATTATTTTGTTTCATTTTACCTAGTACTTGGAAAATAAATTCATCACCTTTTATTCCAGCAACACCACGGCCTAAGACAACATCGTAGTCGGTTTTTCCAATATCACCGACAGGTGCTCGAACACTTAAAATTAAGTCACCTTTTTCCGCTTTTTTTGTCACCTGTGTAGTCCAAACACGGGGGAAAACTTGACCATTTTTCATATCGGCGTTACCTTGAACAAGTATGTGGTCATCGGAATTATCAGTATAATTTTTAGAATTCGGTGATTGACCCATTATGATTTGCACTGATTCCCCCAGTTTCCGCTGTTCCCACGTCCCAGTAAATTCAGAAAAGCGCAACTCCGGAAATTTCTCACCA
>LGVE01183820.1_pt1 | contig 21385 bp, 41 predicted proteins | sample 469871 | NCBI WGS metagenome assembly LGVE01 (sample SAMN03893561, study PRJNA290197) | marine sediment metagenome | material: sediment; isolation source: combined push core samples #3730, #5133, and #5579 collected at Hydrate Ridge | place: Pacific Ocean: Hydrate Ridge | reverse complement strand
GCCTTTCCCAAGAAGACGAATTGCTGAACTAGCTCTTGACGAGTCTATTAACTATACCACACTGGCTATTGTGCTTGGAGAACTTGGTAGAGTGTTGGGAGAATAAAATAAACTACATTGATTCAATAATTGAATTAATCCAGTGATTGAATCATTCCAGTAGGAGAATGTAGTGAAAGGAGGTAGCCCTGATGAGAGAAACAAATACTAAATTTGCCAAAGGCAGAATCTTCACAAAAGCATGTGAGTTAGCTGAACTTCCTGCAACTTCTCGCCAAGCATCAAAATACAGAAGAGGACTCGGTCTTGCTCTGAGGCAGAAGCAGAGAGCATTTGTCCTAATAGCACAAGAGAGAATTAAAGAAATCTTTTCGAGAGGAGAATAAAAGCCATGCCTATAAGTGAAAGACTCCTCCGTAAATGGAGGAAAGAAGCTCTCGTTTTTGAAAAAGACAGAATTCCAGAAACAGGAATGGTAATCGTCAGCGAACCTATAAGTGAGCTTTATAGGAAAATACTCGCTATGACAAGTGAACTTCTTGACCAGCATCTCTTGCGAAAGTAGGAATTGACAAGAGAGAGTCTCCATGAGAAATGGAGGGAAAGTAGAAGGAGAATAATGGACCTTGTAGAAATTAATGGAGAGAAAGTACCGGCAACATATCTCGGTGATGCAGTCTATGCTATCTATGATGGTTATAATTGTATCCTCCGACTGAATGACCACAGAAACGAGGAAGGCCAGATTTATCTGGAGCCCTCGGCTGTAAATAACCTAAACAGTTTCATCCTTCAATGCAACGAGTTGAGAAATTNNGAGGAGGGCCAGATCTATCTGGAGCCTGCAGTCATAAATAACCTAAACAGCTTCGTCCTTCAATGCAACGAGTTGAGAAATTTGAGAAATGAAAGAGAGGAATCCGAGAATTTGGCCAGCTCTAACGAGTAATAAGAGAGACGACAAGCACCGCTTTGAATGGTGTCCATACTATCTCCTGTGTCTCAATGAGGCAAGTGAGAAAGACTGGCCATCATTCACTTGCTGGTATTGTCCCAAGAATCCTCTCTCCAAAAAGGGAGGGGGAAAGGAAAAGAAATCATGAGAGAGAAAAGCAACAGCATAACTCACCTTGTCAAAACAGTGGCAAGAGAGGTCTGTAAAGAAATGATCGAAGAGCTAAAGGAAAGTACCATTACTCACAGAATAAATCTTACAGAAACAGAAAAGTCTTTCTGTGAAAACATTCAAGTTAGTGTAGAAAAGGCAGGACAAATTTGGCCTGAAGAAGAAGATAATCTCTTGATACAAGAAGTCAAAACTGCGGTTGCTCAAATAGCCTTAAACCACCAAAGATCTCGAGGAGCCATCTCTTCAAGAATAGCTCAAAAGGAACTAATAATAGGTTCATAACTCCAAAGATTCAATTATTGAATCAATGAAGAAAGGGAAAGGAGAATTCTAATGACAACCACTTATAGATGTGCAGCTTGTGGGAAGGATGTTGAGGTAGAAGTAATTGAAGTTCCTAATGCTGTTGATGTAGTTGAAATTATCGAAGTAAAACCCTGCGAAGTCTGCCTTGGTGTTCTTAAGGAAGAAGTAAAAGAAACCGCTTATGACAACGGCTACGAGGAAGGATGGCAAGCGGGTTATGACTCAACGGTGGAGGAAGAAGGATTCGACAGTGGAGTTGCTGCTGGAGGGAAGGAGGATACCAAAGATGAGAGACATTGAATTGAGAGAAGGAGGTCCACCAGATACATTTGACAATACACTTATAACTAATTACCTAAAGTGTCCAAGGGCAGAATACTGGTTTTTAAGGGGCCTGGACTACAAACGTACACCAAGTTATTTCGTATACGGCAGGGCTTGGGGAGCAGTCCTTAACAGTTGGCATTCTGCAGAAAACAGAGAGAGGCCACTGGAATTGAGGAAAGTAGCTGCACTCCTTGTGGGCAAGAAAGTCTGGGACTCTAGTGTAGTAGAAGTCTTTGAAAACAGGCCCAATGATTCTTGGGACGGTCTTGTAGAAATGTTTGACTACTACATCCAGTCCTATGGGGAGGAGGAGCAATGGCTCCAGGTGCTGGAGGGACAAGAAGTAGGCTTCCGTTTTCCTATCCCAAACACAGACATTTACTATGCTGGGAGTCTTGACGCTTATGTAGAATGGAGTCCCTATGGAGTGATGGCTCGAGAGGACAAAGCCCCAGGTGGCTATATAACTCCTGGCTATATGGCCCAGTGGAGTCATGTTACTCAAGTAACTGGCTATATTTGGGCACTCCACCAGATTGTCGAGAAACCATTTGGTATCTTGATGAATGTAAGTAGCAAGAGACCCCGTAAAGATCCCATGTTGAGGTTCTCTCGGGAGCTACAGACCAGAAGTGAGTGGAGAATTGCAGAGTTTATGAAAGAAACCGTGGGTATTGCTGACGACATTAGAAGAGAATGGGACAGATGGGAGTGGCCTAAGTGGGGAGAAAGAAATCCATACTCTTGTGCTGGTGGCCCAGGACTCTCTCCCTGTCTCTACAAACCTCTCTGTCTCCAAGAGATGACTCCTTGGGACTTGGAAGAACACTATGACATGAGTGAACAATATAGCTGGAGGAAGGAAAAATGGGCTCCTTGGGAACGGAAAGGGGAAGACTAGAGATGGAAGGGAAGAAAGCAAGAGAGCTTTTGAGAGATATAATAGTAAGTAATGACGATCTCTTTAACGGTCAGAACTATGTCAATTGGAAAACTATAGATGAAGAGGTTTGCCTTGATGGATTCTTTACGTCTGAGGACCTTGAAGCAATTGCTTGGTGGATGAAAAATAAAGGAAAGAAAGGAGAAGACTGGTGATTGTTATAAGTACTCCAATGGACAAGAATGATTTCTGGAGAAGATTATTTCTCCAGAGAACAGAAAAGGGAAGAAAGGAGAAAATGATGGAAGAAGAACTAGTACCTAATAATGTAACTCTCGCTGGACTCAGAGGACTTTTGAGGATCGCAAGGAAGAATGTCCCAGAGAAAGAGGTTGTCTGTGTAGAGTTAGCACTGTGGCATTTTGATGGTCCTCCTACTGGAACCGGAGCAATTCGGGAGGAGATAGGAATCTGGAAAAGTGGGACAGGAGAGGGAACAAGTCACTTCAGTAGCATCAAAGAAGCTCGTGAATATATTGAAGGATGGAAGGAGGAAGAAGATGCAGCCAGGACAAGGAAAAACTCAAACGACAGTTGAATCTCAAAAGAAGGCGAAACCAAGTATTCTCGAGAGTGCGAGACCCGCAACAGATATTACTCGTGAGAACTATAAAATAAAAGGTCTCTTGACTGGGCCGAGTGGCAGCGGGAAAAGACAATCCGCAACTACTCTTCCTGGAAGACTTCTCCTGATGGACTTTGATGGAAGGAAGGAGACAGTAGCTGGTCTCTCTCATATAGAAACCATTGACTGCTATGATCCTGATCCTAAAGGTTCTAAGGCTTGGATGAAGGCAGAAGAAATCAGGAAGGATATTTGGAGTTCTGTAAGGAAAGGCAATCTTCCCTACGATGGAATAGTGGAAGCCAGCCTCACTTCTATCCTCCGTTATTGTATGAATTGGAGCCTCCTTCTCGATCCTAAGAGGGGACTTGGAGGAGCTCCAGCAAAACATCACTATATGCCTCAGATGAAGAACGTCAGTGACCATATCTTATCCCTCAAGAGTCTTCCTCTCCACTACATCCTAACTGCACATCTTGAAATACTAGAGGATGAGGAAATGGGAGGTCTGAAGTACTTGCCAAAGGCAACTGGCAAGATGAGAACAGAAATTCCTAGTTGGTTTAATGAATGTTACTTCTGCCACCGCCACAATGATGACAAGGGAAAGTTGCGCTACTATTGGACAACTGGAGGAACCGGCAGATGGGACTTTCTCAAGAGTACGTTGAATCAACTTGGCAGATGGTGGGAAGATCCTATTGAGATCAACTTTGAGAAGGAGAATGTTGGTTTTGGAGATCTTCTAAAGAGGAGATTTCCAACTACTTAGGAAGGAGAATAAAATGGCCAGAGGAGGAGTACATCCAGATTGGATACGAGAGAAAAAGGAAGAAATAAGGAAGGGTGAGTTTGTCTCAATAACACTGTCTTATAATCCTGCAGCTCAGTGGTTAATTGTCTACTTAGATAGTAAGAATATCCCTTGTAATGTCATTAACCTTGGAGCAGGAGTTAAGAAGATAACGATTGCTGAAAAAGTATGCCCTCACTGTGGGGGAGAAGGATATTTAAAGTAGAAGGGAGTGTTGCCAGCATCTAAATGAAAAAGGAGAGGAAATGGAAAAGAAAATTAAAGTGCTAGAAATGATAGCAACAGATATGAAAAATGATGCAGAGAGTTTAGATGGTCGTCCTTTCAATGGAAAAACTGTTGCTGAATATTTTGGAAAACAGGGAGCAGCTATAGCAGCATTGGCTAAGGTTATGAAGTTAATTCTAAAAAAGAGAGGAGAAGAAGAATGAATACCGCACTAAATATAGGCACAAGTGAGGAGGCTGTGAAAGCTTCAAAAGAGGCAATTCTAGAAATTATGAATCAGAAGGCTGATCAATTGACTATCCAGATAGCTATCAAAGTTTTTGTAGAGTCTATTCAACCAAAAGATATCGTGATTTCAAACTGTAATTTTGTCAACAATGAGAAGGAAGATAAGAAAGTTGCTTCGAGGGCAAAGATAATTGGAGAGAAGTTGAAAAAATCTAGGGAGAGAGGAGGTGAGTAGAAAGTGGTGGAATTTGTCTTTAATAGAGAAAGAGAGACAAAAAACAAAGTTGTCTTCCAAAGAGAAAATGACAAATGTCCCATCTCCAGCATATATGTGGAGAAATGGAATGATCTCTCAGGGAAGAAGCAATTAGTATTAACCTTAAAACCAGTGGGATAGTCCCTGAATGAATCAATGTAGAAAACCATAAACCCTTTAAGAAAAAGGAGAATTAGGATGCCGACATTTAGTTTTGCAAAACCGATTGAAGATGTAGAAGAGCCTATCCTGCTGGAGGAAGATTGGTACAGAGCGAGAATCGTGACTGTTCCTGAAATTAAGCCCAACAAAAAGAAGCAGGCTGATCCAGAGCAAGAAGGTGCCGGAGACAATCTTGAGATTTCTCTCATGCTTCTAGGCGGAGAAGCAGAAGGTCGTAGGTTTAAACTGTGGCTCCCTTGGCCTTCCCTTGCTGATGAAGACCTCTACGATGGGAGAGGTATGAAAGTGAGTGATGCCAAGATGGAGAGAATTGCTGACTTCACTGTGAAGTTTGGTGGAGTAAGTGATGGTACTGACATTGTCCTTGAGGAAAATATGGAAGGCTATGTCTTTGTCACTCGGGGACTTGACCAGCAGGGAAGTACTGTGATTAACAACGTAGATACCTTTGCCAGCTTCAAGAGCGTTGAGGATCTAGAGGAAGACAGTGGATCTGCTTTGGAGTAGCGAGGATTGATTCAATAATTGAATCAATGTAGTAGTGTGCCAGATAGTGTCTGGGACTATATCCTCTGGTAAATCTAGACGTGATGTCTGCTACTATCTGGCACTTTCCCTCTATAATGGAGAGAGAAAGGAGAAAGAAATGTATAGTTTTCCTCTGCCTCAAAAATATTGTCCTTATTGTGGTTATAGTGATCCTAGCTGGCGTTGGTGTATTATATACATAGGATCGTGTCCTAATTGTCTTAAGCAAATTAACATAAGATCAGAGGAAGTGAAAGAATCTAGAAAGGAGAACTAATGTACCTTATAAGAGATGTAGGAAAACTACAAGTAGAATATGCTCTCGATGAAGTTCTTGGAGGTCGTCATCCACAGTGCACTGGTTGCGGAACTTGTCTCATGCCAGAAGATGGAAAAACAATCCTTAGGAGAGAGAGACCTAATACTCAAGGAATTAGAGAAGGAGTATTTTTCTGTGACAAGTGTGCACTTAAGCTAGTAGCTACTATGACTGAATTACTAGGAGGGACATAGAGATGCCCACATTAGAATTAGAATTTGAGGTCTTTTGTTCCCTCTGTGGAACAGGCCTATGTGACAATTCTATGGAAGGAAAAAATGGGCACTCCCAGTATCTTTCCATAGAGCCATGTGAAGATTGTTTAAAACAGGCTCGAGAAGAAGGATACGAGGAAGGATACGAGGAAGGTTATAACCAAGCTAAGGGGGAGGTATAGAAATGCCAAAGAGTGAAATGAAAAACATACACTTCCTTGTTCCTCGCCCACTCTATGAGGAATTCAAAACAGCTTTTCCAGAAGTAGGACTCATGAAAATCCTCTTCACTCAATTTATGCAGGCAGCGATAGATGGAGCAAGGGAGAAGGACTCCTTTGTAAGGGGAGTCTACCAGAGACGTGTGGAAGAGGCAAGGGAAGAAGAGGAAGAGGATGAATTCTTTTGGGAAGACGAGAAACCATTTCGATGAATCACTACTAGGAAGGAGAAATAATGGAAGAGGAGGAATTCTGATGGGCTACTATATAGCAGTAAAGATTGCTCCAGAGGAGACGAGACATTTTAAAGTTCCTCCAGAAGTATATATCTATGTCAAACAACTTGAGTTGTGTCTAAGACTAGGTGGTGAGACAAAGGAAGCTCTTGAGAGACTTTATCCTGGAAGATTTAGTCTCTCCGGAAAGGAGAAAGAGAATGGAAGCACTAGCGAGAGTAATAGGTCCTGCTCCAAGTGAAATGTCCCTCGAGGAACTTGAAGTTGCTGTGAGGAGAGAGCACTCTCGAGTGGCAAGTGGACTTGCGAGTGGAGCCAGACCTACTAAGAAGAAAGTGACAGCGAAGAGGGTTGCTAAGGCAACTAGAGCAAAGAGCCTTGAAGAGAAGTATGGCATGAGTCTAGAAGAGATGGAGAAGAAACTTGAATTACTAAAGAAGCTAGAGGAGAAAGGAGGTCTCTAGGAGGAGAAAAGATGAAGAAAGTAAAAGAGATATTTGAACTGCCAACAACTGAAATTACGGTCCCAGATGACAGAATCCGTAAAGTCTTTGAGGCGAAGAAACTCAGGAATCTGGCAATGTCTTTCCAGAAAGGTGGCCAGAAACAGCCAGGACTTTGCAGGAAAGAAGGAGACTCGATAGTACTCGTCGCTGGCGAACGTCGACTTAGGGCTTGTGAAATGCTTGACATTCCCTACCAGTTCACTCTCGACGAGGTAGGGGAGGACAATACCTATGAAATCAAGCGCATAGAGCTTGAGGAGAACATTTGTCGAGAGAACCTCACGTGGCTTGAGGAGGCTGATGCTGTAGAAGAACTTCACCGACTTGAGCAGGGGGAACATGGAACTGCTCAAGTAGGAGTGAGAGGTGGACACTCAATAAAAGACACTGCAGAAATTGTCCAGGAGAGTGTAGGTACTGTCTCAGAAGAACTTAAACTAAGTCTCTATGCAAAAAGCAGTGAGGAAGTAAGAGGAGCAAAGACAAAAACTGAAGCGAAGAAGATCATAAAGAGACTTGAAGAGAAACTTGATCGTTATGAGAAAATGGAGAAGGTTCTTGAAGAGGAAGTAGAGACCACTGGAGGAGAAGTGGAAGTAACCCCCGAGAACCAGATGATCTACTTCTCTAAGAAGATTCATGAGGGGAGAATGGAGGATAGACTGGCAGAGTGGGAGGATGGCTATTTCGACGTAGTCCTCTTTGACCCACCTTGGAGAGTTGGCCTAGACACTGTCAGGAAAAAAGGAGGTGGTACTGATGATTTCGAGGATGGCCAGTTGGAACAAAAAGAGTTTCAAGCTGAATTGGAAAGGTGGTTACTTCTATTGTATCAGAAGATGGCTACCAATTCCCATTTATATCTATTTTTTGGCATTATTCGACACTTTGATGTATACGAGAGTCTTGAGAAGAGCGGTTTTACTACAAATAAAATTCCCCTCATTTGGCACAAACAAGGCGCTCATGTTACAAGGACTCCGGACACCTGGCCTGGGCGTAGTTATGAACCTATCGCTTTTGCCAGAAAGGGAAGCAAGAACCTTATTCGTAAAGGAGCTTCAGATGTTGTCCCGACTCCGTGCCCAACTCCTTCTATGAAAAAGAATCATCCAAGTGCAAAACACCCTATGATCTATCTTGAACTACTCCAACGTAGCTGTCTTCCAGGAGACAAAATCCTCGATCCAATGTGTGGAAGTGGTATGATGGGAGTAGCAGCTGAGGCTCTTGAACCGAGTCATAAGTTGAAATGGGAAATGATAGAGGAGAAGGCTGACTTCAGGAGACTTGCGATAGTGAATGTAGTCGACGGCTTCAGTAACATTTGTCAGAGGAAAGAACCAGAACCTCCTCTCGAGTCTCCTTATACTGATGGACTTGAGGAGAAGACAGAAGGAGGTTATAAGGAGTTGGAACCAGGAAGCAGTGAATGGAAATTCTACTGGGATAACCATCCAGAAGAGCAGGAAGAGATTCTTGCTTGGAGAAAGGAGACGGGAAAGTGACAGTAATTAATATCAGTAGTTGTGATAGATGTAAGCCTGAGAAGTGGAAGAAAGGGAAGGAAGCTGCAGGTTACTATTGGTGTATTAAATGTAAGAGACATATCAGATATGTACTAAAAAAGAGAAAGGAGACAGGGAAATGAATTTAGCAGACGCAAGAGATTTAATTATAGCAGAATACATAAAGGCAGAAGTAGCATTTCCTCCTATGAGAAGTTCTCTTGAAGGTTATGCAATCATCAAAGAAGAACTTGATGAACTTTGGGATGACATTAAGGCAGAGAGAAACAAAGAGGCACAGGCTGTAGAGGCTAAACAACTTGGAGCAATGGCACTTAGGTTTCTGATTGACTGTTGCTAGAAAGGAGATAGGGAGATGCAAATAAAAGATGTACTAAGAAAATCTTTCCAACCCGAGTCATTTATTAAAGTTGGGAAGATGGAGGATGGAGGACCTCTACCGGAACTCCTGAGGCAAGTATATCAAAGTATTGACTCCAGCTACAGCACCTTACTGGACAACGAAAACGGAGTAATTTACCTTAGGAAGAAGACAGGAGGAGAAAACTAATGTATGAAATAGTAATTGACATCGAAACAACTGGCCTAGACAAACTCGTAGACACTCCAATACAAATTGCTTGGCATGTTCTTGGAGCCAGAAGAAAATCACTGGAAACAGGAAGCTTTTACATTAATCCAGGAGCTCCTTTACCGAGTGTAATAACTCGCCTCACTGGTATTACTGACGAAACTCTGGCCCAGAGGGGCTATGGAAATGGACCAGCAACAAGAAAGTATATGGACTTAATTTGGCGACTCCAGCCCTGCACCCTCATAGGCCATAATCTCATAGCCTTTGACTACCCAATTCTCCACAACTGGATGGAACGATTTTATAGTGGTCGATTTAAGCAACCTCCAATAGTGAAGCTTGTGGATACTATGCATCTTGCCGGCATAAAATGGAAAACAAGGAAGTGGCTGAAACTAGAGGAGTGCGCTAAAAGACTTGATATTCTCTTTAACAAAGAACAGTTGCACAATGCAATAGAGGATGTCAAGTTAACAACAGCAGTCTATCTGGGCTTACTACATTGATTCAATTATTGAATTAATGTAGGGAGAAGATATACTATGGATATTTGTCATCAACTAAATAAAAGATACAGAATCGAGATAAAGCAAAAGGTAACGGAATACTATAACTCGACAGAATACATCAGAAAGGAAAGAACAAAACTACGAAATTTATCTGTCCCTAGGATCATAGTAACAAGTGAAGGAACAAAGCATATTTATTCAGATAAGTTTTATGTGCTTGACAAACAGTTATCTCAACTACAGGACATTATCTGGAATGCTATTTTTAAGAAGGAGAAATGACTAATGGGAAGACTAACTTATGTAGGAAGATGTGTAGAATGTGGAGCAAGCCTTTATTATAATGCAGAGGAAGATAAACTTGTAGTGAAGGGAAAACCGGCGCCTGGCTGTCTTTGTCATTACGAGTGGCCAGAAGATGACAGGGAAGAAGAAAAAAAAGGAGAAGAGAATGGAGAGACTGACGACTAACATAGTACCGTTTGACGGCCCATTAGAGGCTGAGATGTGTTTCCTAGGAGAGGCTCCTGGAGGAGATGAAGACAATGCCCTTAAACCGTTTGTAGGAGCTGCGGGTCAACTCCTCGACCGCTGTTTCAGGACAGTAGGTATTGCAAGAGGAGAGGTACTCCTTGGCAATATCTTCAAGCAGAGACCTCCTAATAATAGTATAAAATACTATTTCCAAGATTCAAAGTGCACGAAGCCTACTTGGGAAGGAGAAGAACATATTGCCTCTCTCAAAAGTTGGCTTGAGAAAAGAAAGAAGGAAGGGAATATTAATGTTCTTGTGGCTCTTGGAGCAATACCTACCTTCGTCCTGACAGGGAAGAAGAGAATAACAAAGTGGAGAGGAAGTGTTCTCCCATGTACTCTGGTAGAAGGTTTTAAAGTCTATTGCTGTTTCCATCCAAGTCATGTAAATAGACTAATGAATGAACCTGAGGAGAGACTTCTTGGAGAGAAGAAGAAACAGCAACAAAATGCTCTCCCTCTGTTCTTAAGGGATCTCGAGAGAGTTGTTGAACAGTCTTCTTCTCCAGATTTCAAACATCCAGAGAGGGAATTTACAATAATAGAGAATGCCCGAGATGCCATCAGAGCACTAGAATTATTAAGTAATGTCTCTTATGTAGCGGTAGATATCGAAACTCTCTTTTCCGACGAAGGACCTCTCCTTTGGTGCATTGGCTTTTCTCCATCTCCTGAAAAAGCTTTCATTATTCCCTTCCTGAAGGGGAGAAGATTCTTCTGGAGTCTTCCAGAGGAAGTAAGAGTCCTTCAAGCAATCAGTAAGCTGTTTCTGAATGAAGGAGTGAAGAAGATATTCCACAATTGTCTCTTTGACCTCAGTGTACTTGGTCGTTACTATGGTCTCAGATGCGCAACAGGCTCCGTAGAAGATAGCATGCTCTGCTATCATGCTTCTTATCCCTACTTGAAGAAAGCTCTGGAGACACTCACGAGTATTTATACTTGGGAGAACTACTATAAGGACGATGGCAAAGTGTGGGATGGTCGGAGAATAAGTGACGAGGCAGAATTCATCTATAATGGGAGAGATTGTGGTGTGACAAGAGAAATTTGGCCTCTTGTAGAGAGAGATGCCAAGGAACTTGGTACTTGGGAAGGCTACCGGAGGACTATGAGTGTTATTCCATCTCTCCTAGCAATGCAAATAGGGGGAGTGAATATTAATATTGAGAAGAAGAAAGAACTCCAAAGGATATTTGGAGAGAAAGTAGTAGAAGCAGAAAGACTTCTGGTAGAATCTACCGGCCAAAGTTGGAATCTCAATTCCTCTCCCCAAATGATCAGACTTGTGTATGGTTATCTAGGTATGCCTATGCAGTATAATCACAAGACCAAGAAACCAACTACTGACAAAGATGCTCTCAATCGTCTTAGGAAAAAGCATCCAGAAAACAAAGTTCTCAAAGCTATTGTGGATCATAGGAAGTTTAGTAAGTTAAGTAACACTTATGCTAAGATGAAAGTAGAAAAGGACAATCGCATAAGGACTTCCTACTCTTTTATTTCTACCTACCGTCTCTCCTCCTCTGAAAGTATCTTTGGTGGCGGAGGTAACTTGCAAAATATACCTGTAAGGACCGTGGAAGGAAAACTCGTGAGAAGTCTTTTCATCCCCGACGAGGGACTTGTCCTTCTTGCAAGTGATTTAGCTCAGGCAGAGGCAAGAGTAGTTGCTTGGCTTTCAAATGATACAAGAATGATAGAAGCTTTTCTGGCAGGAGAAGATATTCACTGGATGAATGCTAAGATGATTTTTCAGATTCCTGACTCTGTGAACTATCTACCAGATGCATTATGGAGAGATTCTTTCACCAACCAAGAACATCCACTAGAATTCTATCGCCGACTTGGAAAGTCTGTTGTTTTTGCTTCCTTCTATGGTATGGGCTTTGGTATGCTCCAGACAATTCTTATAAGAGAAGAAGTATACTTCCAGGCAGCTCTTTGTAAGAGACTTCTCCACCAATATCTAACTAATAATCCTATGCTTGTCAGTTGGCAGAATAATACAAAGGAGGAAGTAAGAGCCTCAAGAACCCTCACCAGTCCAAGTCCCTTCAATAGAAAGAGGGTTTTCAGAGGGAGACTAAGTGATAACCTTTTCAGAAGTGCTCTAGCTTTCCGTCCGCAGAGTGTTGTAGGGGAGATTCTTGAGGTTGCTATCCAGAAGATTCACGCCACTTCAGGAATCTTCAGGCCTCTTCTAAATGTCCACGATGAAGTTGTCGGTCAATGCAGGAGAGAGGACATACCAGCAGCTATGAAGGAGGCGAAGAGTGCTCTGGAGATTCCACTCCAGATAAACAATCGAGAACTTGTAATTCCTTGTGACTTTAAAACTGGAAGTGATTGGGGAAATTTGAAGGAGATAGCCTATAAATTCACTGACAAAAGAGATATTTGGAAGGCAAAAGCTGACTTGATTAATTCAAAAAATGAATCAATGTAGAAGGGAGGTAAAGTATGGCAACAATGCTGATAAAAGGAACAGAAAGAAAGATAGAAATTCTTACCGATATTCTATGTGACAGTCCTCCAGAGTGGTATTATATTACTAAATCTGGAGGGAAATCAGTTATCAAGTTTGAAGATATAGATGATGCTAAAGTAATGAGGGCCATGTATAAGCGTCTACAAACAAGAAAAGATTTAGGATTCTTTTAGATAGAAGACGGAGGGAGGTGAGGTGAAACTTGGAAAGAGAAAATTGTCTAACTGGTTAACTGGGCTACAAGAATATGTGGAAGAAACAGAAGCACCGAGAGACTTCTGGCTATGGGGAGGAATCTTCACACTCTGCACAACGCTTCAAAGGAGAGTGTGGCTTCCCTACGGACTTGAACCAATTTACCCGAACATCTATGTCCTCCTCGTAGCTCCACCTGGGAAGTGTCGCAAAGCTGGTCCACCCAGCCTAGCCAAGAGGATGCTGAAGAAGGTGAATATCCCTGTCTCCATAGACTCATTCTCCAAAAGGGACTTCACAAAGGAACTTGCTGAGCTCTACAAGACTGAGCACTTCACTCACGAGGGCAAGATGAAGCCGCAAACTCCTATTGGACTTGTCTCAAAGGAGATGTCTAGCCTCCTCGCCGTAGATCCAAAAGGGATGATAGAAGTTCTCACAGATCTCTTCGACAGTCATGACGAATGGGAGTATGGAACCTCTGGCCAGGGACACGATAAGCTCTATGGGGTATGTGTATCTTGTTTCATAGCTACTACTCCTATTTGGTTCGCAGCAAATTTGCCTCAGGAAGCAATAGGTGGAGGATTCACAAGTCGTTTTGCTATAATAACTGGCTATGAGAAATACAAAAGAGTTCCCATTCCCAGTATCCCTAACGAGCAACTCTACAACAAGTTATTAAGTGATCTCTCGATAGTTGCTATGTTGACCGGAGAATTCGAGTGGACAAAAACTTCTCGAGATTTCTTCAAGATTTGGTACAAAACTCTAGACGACAAGGTGAATGAAACTAAAGACGATAGGCTACACTCCTTCATAGAGAGAATGCATGTCATAGCATTGAAGGTAGCTATGGCCATACATGTCTCTTATTCTAATGAACTTGTGATTGAGTTAGGTGATATAGAAGCGGCCACTGAACTTCTAGAGACAGTTCTCAAGACTGCAGGAGATGCTCTCGGAGGACATGGGAGAAGCATAACAAGTATAGATATTGAACTAATTATGAAACAAATAAAACTCAGGGGGAATATAACTTTCACTGAGCTTCTTTCTGTCAATTATAGAAATACTAACAAAGAGGAATTGAAAACTGTCCTTGAAACTATTGAGGCAATGGGAGTAGTAGGTGTAAGGGTTTCTAGTACCGGAGTCAAAACTTATAGGTGGAAAGGAGAAGAGAAATGAAATGGTTCTGGATTGGAATTGCTGCACTATGCGGTCTTGGAATTTGGGGAGTACTTGTTTTTATAATTTTTCTACACTAAAAGGAGAGAAAAAAAGAGGGGAGACAGTTTTTGTCTCCCCCCCCTTTTCTACATTGATTCAATAATTGAATCACTCCAGTTATTATGAAGACTTCTTCACTGCCTCAACCGCAGCTCCAGTTACAAAACCTGCTATTCCTGTGACACAAGGAATAACAATATTGCTTGGTTCTGCTAGTCTAAAGAGACTAACAATAGCAATCACTGCGATAGAGATAATGCCTACAATCTTCTCATTCAAGAACTCATTAATCATGGTAGTGTCACCTCCTCTACAAGACTGTCCTTGGCGAGTCTCTCTCTGTCAATTTCTGTGAGAACCTCTACCTGAGTCATAGTCTTTACCTCCTCTATGTGTTGCATAATAGAGAAGACCTTGTCCGTTAATATGAGTACAAGTTCCAGTGTTGCCGGTGTCATTTCACTTCACCTCCTTTAAAGTAATTCCAACCAAGGAGAATAAGTTCGTTCTTAATTCTCTTAAACTCCTCGAGTTGTCCAGCATCCCCTGTAAGTCCCATCACAACTTCCTGCCAAGCATCTAGAGCCGTAGACATAGCTTTGATGGGAGTATCATAAGTAGAATGCCAAAGAGCCTGTGTAGCTGCATCCTGCTTTTCCAATTGTCCTTTGTAAGTAGTAAGGGCCTCATTAACTTCCTTCTGGACAATCAAGAACTTCTTCTCCTTGGTGTCAATTCCAAGTGATGCACATCCCCCTAGAAAGACCAGTAGGAAGGCCACTAAACTAAATTGCAATATCCTCTTTCTCATGTTGTTCCTCCTTCTCTTGCAAGAGTCTCCAAAGCCACCAGCCACCTCCAGCAACTAAGAGACAAATTAATATTAAGTTAATTGTCACTACTTTGAAGGCTTAACTGTTCTACATCCTGTTGGTGGAGCAGGAACCAGACCTTCCGAAGTAACCTCATTTGAATAACTAGACTCAAACCCCTCAGTACTATAAGCTGTCACTACAAACCAGAATTTCTCTGAGCTAATATTCATAGAATTAAACCAGAACTCAGTTATGTTTCCTACGTCAATGGGAGAGTCTCCTTCTGTCTGTCCTACTCCGTCATAGGGAGGACCAGCTTTTGTAGTATTGTAGTAGACTTTATAACCTGCGAGATTAGGTTCTGAGTTTGCGTCCCATTCCAGACCTAACTTAGTTGTTGGAGCAGCACTGACTCCTGTTGCTAGAAAAATTCCTAACGCTAAAAACAAAAATAGTCTTTTCATAATTCTATCTCCTTCCTTTAGTTGGTTTTGGAACTCCAATAGGTCCCTTACCTTTCCCTGTTCCGAGACCTTTCCCCTTACCGCCACTTCTGATTTTCCCTCCTGGACAAGGTTTTGCCATTCCTAATCACCTCCTTCGTTATCAATTTTCTCAAGTTTATTTAATATAGCTTCAAATTGCTTTTCCTGTGAATCTTGTAAATCCTGCAATTTGTTTCTAACGTGACTAAATTCTACCTCCATCACCTTAACATTAGTCTTAAGTTCTTGTACCTGAGCAGAGTTCTCCTTAATATTCTCACACTGCTCTTCCTGTCCAGCACTATAGGCACTGAAAACAAGAAAAGCTATTGCAACAAAGATACTTACTACTACTCCAGACATTGCCCAAGAGATCTTATTATTGAGACACTTTTGTATAGTTTCAAATCTCTTCCTGACGAACAATTTAAACTCTGGCTCAGGACATACTACGTCAATGTTCTCCATTCTCTTTCTCTCCTAGAGATTATTGTTAAAGAACCCTAGACAAAATCACGTTAATAGTATTCACAAGAGTTCTTATCTTAGCTCCGAAAGTCCCTGCAGTTACATGGCTACTAGCAGTGACATCCCAGACAGCGCCAGCAATACCAGTATCAGCAGACTTAGTATAAATAATAAGAGGTCTGAAGACTATATCACTGGTAGAACTTGCCGGAGTAATGATAATTAAATCTGCATTTGTTTCTGCTTGTATAAGACTGAAGATGTAAACTCCAGGATGATCAGTGGCATCAAGTTCTGTGGGATTAGTATCATCGGTTGCTACACTGGTGCCAGCATCCTTAGAAATCTCTCCAGTAATATTAGCTGCGTCCCCAGTCTTTTCGCTCCCTGCAGCATTGTCCCAAGCAAATACTGCTACTTTTTGGCCTGCTACATTCTTAAACATATCACATCACTCCTTCCTGCCAAGGTGCAGGACTTTGTTTCTGTTGTTGTAGTTCAAAGTGGCAGTCAATAGGCCCATCTACTGTTACATTTTCAAGTACAAGAGTTTCGTAGCCTGCTTTTGAGAAGGTGAATTTGTGATCATTATATGTAACTGATTGAGCAGAACCGTCATTGTAATACCTGTTCACGGAAATTGTTTGCTGAGTTATAGTTCCATCTGCTGCCGTTGAAACCGAGAACACCTGTGCGTCGTCTTTATCTTCACAAAGCACTGTAACTCCTGAGAGATTAACACCATCCTTATCAGCAATATGAATATCACTTGTATATTGCTCATAAACATTGCACCCCGTATGATTGCCACCCCATGTAATCGCAGTGAAGTCTAATGACGAGTTTATAAAATTCAGTGTTTTGTTTGTTACCCAGTCCAATGCCAAATCATTTGCTATTGCTCCCTCAATTACAGTATTAGCAAATGTGCATGTGCTTGGGCCTGGCGCGCTTATCCGTATTCCGTAATAACAATTCTGTGCTGTAACATTACTCACAGTAGCCCCCAAGGGATTTTGCAAGATTCCATAATAAGCGTCTATTGTCCTAAGATTTTTAATAAACCCACCACTGTTTGCAGATGAAACATAAAAAACTAAATAATCATCTGACACTCTTCTTCCAAAGATTGTCAGACCGTCAATTTTAACCGTGGATGAAAAATTATGCCATTGCGCATTTACAACTGTTTCAATAATACTCGCATAAAACTCATGCACCCCAGCCATTCCACCCCATGATGCTTGAGCGTAAGCAAGTCGTATATAAGAGCCATGTTTGGTTCGTCCAGAGTTATAATCTCCAAATCTAATTGTGGCATTAGCCTTACTCTCAATTGCAGCACGAAAATGAAGAGATTCATTTTCAGACGCAAAGTGAGTAGCTGTAGAACCATTTCCCCACTCTAATATAGCATCTATTTGATGTTGACCCCCTCCATGATCCCAGATAACTCCCCAGACATCTTGTGTTACACTCAAATCACCATCAGCCCACACAACCCCACCGCCAGCAGCGTTGTCAGAGCAGTCGAGAGTAGTTATAGTAGCCCAATACTTTGTGCTTGTATAGCTACCATTCCCTGCTGTTACATCTATGGATTCAGTCTGAGCAGCTCCTCGCCAATCAGTACCAGTGATGAAGATAAAGTCAGCCTCAGCAGTCTTGTTAGCGACTATACACTTGACTAGAATAGCGAGATCCTCAACTGGTCTTACAGCATAGGTCAAAGCTAAATTACTCGCAGGACTTCCCCCACTAAGAAGCGAAGTATCTACCCCTGCCCTATCAGCCGTGACAAAATCAGCAAATGTAGCAGGAGCGCCAGAAGTTCCCCCTGTCACTACAACTATATTTGTACTTTCTGTATATCCCCATGTACCAGCCATTTAGGGCCTCCAGTTATACACATCCATAATATCAGAATTCGTACCAATACTTGTCTGAGCAGTCTTCACAATAATCCACCAGTCATTCAATGTAGCTTTCAAGTCAATTGGAATAGTATTAAAACTCCCACTATCCACAAGTGCCTGAATTGTCTGATGGCACTCATTAAGTACATTGGTAGCATTCTCAAGTACTGCCCTGGCTTTGAAGGCATCTTCTCTCTGTGTCTTTTCTGTCCAGCATGTATTTAAATCACTTAGTACACTCATCTCAATCTCCTCTTTCTTTCCCCTCAAAAGTTAAGTCCATCCAAGACTTGCCCTCTCATCCCATTCTCCCATAATTGGCCCTTCTATATAGTCTATATTCCCGCTATCATAGACCACCTTATAGACTTGCCAAGTAAGAATACTTCCATCTATTCCATCTATAGTGTTAATGCCAATGTACTCGACATCTCCTCCAGCAGTATAGGAGAACCTTACTGGCCACTTGTCGTATTTCATTTTACTATCCCCCACAACAATACTATCCAAGACCCAAAGATTCCTCCGAAGAGAAAACTAAGACTGCAAAGGAGTATTGTCCACTCCAAATTGATTATGTGAAATAGAATCTTTGGTCCTTCACTAGGTGCAGCAACTATAGCTTCTCTAGCCTCCACTACCTCACTAGCCTTTCCTGCCAGTCCTACTTTCTCTACCTTCTCAGGTTCTTCAAACGACATAATTTTTCCTCCTTATTTTTGTGTAAACCAACCAGAAATTACTACTGTACCGGTAGCCGTAGCCTTGAATTTAATCAAGTCTCCAGGCTTTATTATAAGCGGTATAAGATCACCTCCATCAGCACCTGGCCCACTTCCACTACCGACAGCCTTGGCAATAACTCCGTTATTGATCCAAGTTTCCCCAGAGATAGAAGTATACAATTCTATATCTACTGTTCCTGCTCCGGTTACTAAGTATTCAAAGCCGTGAACATTTAGTCTATCATGAAGAGTAATTGCAGGAGACCAGACTGATCCATCAGTGATACTTTTCGCCTCAAACATTAAATTCCACATAATAGACTCCTTAAGCCATTCCGAGAGTTATAAAGATGCTTGAAGTATTTTGAGTAGCTACAACAATCTTAAGCCTGATGTATCTCATAGGATAGAGCTTGTTAATAGTTGCTTCGTCCACAGCGAGCATAGCTCCACCAATTGCTGCAGTAGTTACTAATGCTGCTCCATCAACCCAACTACTCTTGTCCCATGAATATTGGGTAGTAAGAGTTAAAGTAGCACCTACAGTTCCAGCAAACAAATAGTAAAGTGCAAACTGCCAGGCAGGTAGATGATAAATTCCTAGGTCAATCACATTACTATAATCAGTCCCTACATCAAGTCCTTTATTGTATAAATCTACTTGATACATTCCTCTGTTTCCTCCGTTAGTTAAAAGTTAACATTTCTACATTGATTCAAAAATTGAATCAATCTAGTACTCTTCCTCTTCTCTCTCTGGATCATACCTCACAATAGCTTTCGTTAATCCTTCCCAACCCTCTTTCTGTGCTCCCCTAGCAAATTGTCCCATCTGTAGTCCTCCAGGAACAAACATAAGTCCACTTCTCGCCAGCGCCTTCACACTTCTCTTAAATCTCTCGGGTTCCTGATATTTAACTGCATCAATTCCATCAGCAAGCACTTTAGCACCATAGTAGATTGGAGCAAATGTTGGAGGAATCATGAACTCACTTACTCTAAGAGGGAAGGGACCTACATGAACCATCTTAGCTGCAGTCTTCTGTTGCCACAACTTAGAGGCTGTCTCTTCTACAATAGCACTCGAGAGGAGCCAAGTCATTACTCTCTTGTTCACAATAGGAGCGGTCTCAGGTGTTCTGAGAGCCCATTTCTCCAAAGCTGCTCCATAATTCATCCACCAACTCTGGAAGATGCCTGCCATTTTTCCCACAGAACCATACTTTTGTCCATAGATAGGAGCATCAAGAGTTCCATACAAGTATTGTGTATCAGCAATAACATCGTAGACCCAAAGCTTCTTCGCTTCCTCAAGTCCCTCTGCTGTTCCTGCTCGAAGATGCTCATTCATCTGTGCTCTAACCCATTCTTCTCTCGAATTAATATTAACCTTCTTAGCAAATTGCTTCATCTCTTTCGGTCCTAGACTTTTACTAAGATGCTTAGAAGCAAAATAGTCCCACTTTGCAATTGCTGCTCCACCAGTCACATATCTATTGTGTCTATCAGAATTCTTAAACATCCAGAGAGCTAAGTCTCTCATTCTCTGAGTCGAAGGAAGGTCATATTTCCTTCCTCCTACTGTGAAAGAACCTCCATAACCTACAACCCTAGGTCTTAAATATAAGTCAGGAGCAAACTCTTGGATAGAACCTATTGACTTAATAAAGTCTCTCGTCTCTTTTTTAAACGCAGAAGCATAGCCTTTTCCTAGCCAGTACATATCTTTCACTCCACCTAAGTCTGCTGGAACCATCAACAATGGCTGGAAGTAATTCCTCATAGCACTGAAAGGTTTAAAACCAAGTCCTCCCATATACACTAGATCATTGATAGTGTGAGCCAACTGTGCCACACNNCGCTCATCAAATACTCTTCCTGTCAGTACTCCGACATTCCCTGTAAGCCATTGGGCTGTAGCAATATCAGCTCCACTTGTCTCTCCCAATTGTCTAGAAATATGATGTTCACTGAAGTCTTTGAATTTTCTTGGTAATTTAGAGGCATGTGCAATTACCTTCTCCATAGGCTTATAGACATACAGTTCCTTAGCTTGTGCATTAATTCGAGCTTCTATAATTCTCGTAAGATCCTTGAGTTGTCCTTCCTCTGCGTACTCTCTCATTCTGCCTTTTGCAAATCCTGCTTTTCTACTCTTTGCAAGTTTATCAAACCTGTCACTTGATTGAGCAAACTGTTTGTCTCTCATTCTAGGAACATATTTGTCCAGGTAGCCAACAAAGCCCTTCTTACTTCCTTTCTTCATAGGAAGAAGTTCCTCAAGTCCCTTAATCATCCTCTCCCTCAACTCCTTTCCTTCTGCTTTTGTAAGAAATGCAAGAGGTTTGTCAGTAAACCAATCTACATTCCCTTTCAGAGCACTTTGTGCTTTCTTCAACATTCCTTGTACCACTTTAGCTTTAGAATCAAAAGCCAAATTAGCACTTCTTGAGAAAGCAATATCTAGATATCTTTCTATTCCGTTAGGATCACTCATAAGTAACTTCAATCCATCTTGTCCCTTCTTTGTGAGTCCAATTTCCTCGAAGATCATAGGAATCTTCTTCTGAACATAATCATTGTAGAGAGAATCACTGAAATCAAACCAACTCTTTGCTATTTGTCTAGTATTCAAATTAGGAACAGCATCAAGTAATGCTTGTACTTCTTCTTGTTTCAGTCCTTTCCCAACTGCATTATCCATACTTGTCACCAACTCACCCGCAGCTTCCCATTCTCTCTTCGAGTAAGCTCTTTTGAGTCCTGCAACTCCTCCTAACTTAGAAGCTCTAAGAGTTCCAAGTCCTCTAGAAGCCAGAGTCGCATGGAACTTAGAAGTCATTAAAGTTCCATACATATTAGAATTAGTAAACATTTCCTTCAGGGGGAGATAAATCTTGGAGTAAG
>LGVE01186166.1_pt2 | contig 21411 bp, 3 predicted proteins | sample 469871 | NCBI WGS metagenome assembly LGVE01 (sample SAMN03893561, study PRJNA290197) | marine sediment metagenome | material: sediment; isolation source: combined push core samples #3730, #5133, and #5579 collected at Hydrate Ridge | place: Pacific Ocean: Hydrate Ridge | reverse complement strand
TATTGAACTATTCCACTACTCTGATCAACAACTCCTGCAATAGCTCCGCCATAAGAAATTAATTGTTCAGTAGCATCAAAGCTTCCATTTTCATTATAATCAACGACTAAAGTTTCACCTTCATCATATATACCATTAGCATTAGCATCCGTGTACAAGTCATGGTTATTATCATAAAGCGTATAAGGGACTAAAATGTTAACGTCTTCACGGAAGGTAGAGTTAACTGAAATATTAACTTCAACGTTAATAAGGTCTGTATCGCCAATAATTTTACCTGCAACACCACCTACATTATTTCTGCCCTGAACTACTGTTTCTTCTCCGTCAATTTTTATGTTATAAACTTTACCGTTATAAATTACACCAGCTAAAACACCTACATTAACAGTATCGTTTGCAAATACTTCATCTATTTGAAGGTCAATATTTTTAACAACACCATCACCTGATATTGTTTTAAATATACCAATTGCATTAGAACTGGTTTCATTACTTGAAATTACACTAATGTTAGACATTTCCATACCGTTACCATCAAGTATTCCTTTAAAATCAACCACTGAAGTCTCAACAGCTTGACCTGTATCAAAAACGATATCATTTATAAGTCTAGCGTGACCTGTAAATACACCCGTTCCATTATTAATTATTAAATTAAATTTGTTTTCATCTTCAATTATGTATGGATTATTATAACTACCCTCAGTATAACCAAGCTCATAAGTATAAGTGTATTCTGTTTCACCTGTGTCTTCATCTATTACCTGTTTTGAAAGTATTTGTCTTGAATGAACAATTTGATTTGTACCAACCAAATATGGCAAAGTAACACTACCATTTTGTCCTACATAATCGTACATTTTCCAAATAGCATAATCGTCTACTATTCCTGTTGCAAAACTATAAGTAGAGAAAACATCTTTAGTTGAGAATTCCGCCAAGCTAAGCTCGCTTGCAAGCTCTAAGTCTTTACCAGCAAAAGCACCTTCTAAATAATAGCAATAATCAATATCACCATCGTTTCTTGGAATGCCTTGTTCATCTGTACCTACAAATGGAGTATGAGCTGCAACATTGTAAGCAACTTCACTTAAGCTAAATGAGTTTTCAATAAGCCCATAGTTGTCAAATACAAAACCAGCTGAACGTCCTTGACTTGTAATTTTAATGTTTGAGTAACTATCTAAAATAATTCCTCTGTTTTCATAAATAAATCCACCTATATCACCACCGAAAATAATTCCGCCACTAGTAAGCCTATCGCTATCGGTCAGACCTTTTTTACCGTGAACATAAGTATATTTTATTTCACCTGTTTCACTGTTATATACAACGGCACCACCAACAGCAGATGATACTTTGGTTTGAGCATAATTTTTAATTAGCCCCTCGTTATAGTAACTGCTTGAAATTGTACCTGAGTTATATGAAACTATTCCTGCAACATAACCCTGATCTGTTTCAATTTCTAGGCTTGAGCTACTATTTGTTATGTAACCTGAGTTTTTAGCAACAACACCACCAATATAAATATTGATAGAGTCCCCTGCAACCTCTGAGTTTAAAATTACTGTTAAACCTTTATCTGAGGTAGTAGTACTATTAAAAGTATGACAATTGTAAATTGTACCACCATTGTTATTGGCGACAATACCACCAACGTTAACGTACGAATACCTTGAAGCATCTACTTCAATGTTAGTTAACTCAACAGTTAGGTTTTTAATAATTGTCCCTATGTCTATTGCTCCAAATAAACCTAAATTAATGGCAGAATCAACCGACTCTACATCTTCTCCAGACTTAACATGATTAAACTCTACTATGGTTACGGTTTTATCGTTACCATCTAAGCTTTTTATATCTGTCATAATTGGAGTCCATGGAGAGTTTTCTCCTATTGTAATATCGTTCATAAGTATGTAACTTGCCCCATCTTGCATACCAATTATTCCATCTTCATTATAAATTGGAATAGGATTTTCGTAACTTGATTTTAAATAGAAGTTTGTTCTAAATTCTGTTTCAATAGTTCTATAACTATAAACATCAATCCCTTCTTTAATATCAAATAAATCAGTCAAGTTTTCAATAGGTATACCCTCATAAAGAGCATCCTCATAATTATAAATGAACTGTACTTTAGCAGCTACATAATCTCCTGTAGAAACTCTTTTTGGTTGAATGTACATTTCTTCATCTTGAAGTAATATATAATTTCCATAATTAATATTTAGTACCATATTCTCATCGCTATTCCCATCAGCAGTATGCTCACGCTTGTACCAAGAGTAAATACTTTTACTAAATATTTCCTCAAGTATCTCAATTTCTGCTTCAATAACCGCGTTGCCTATTTCTTTATCTTCATAATCGGCTTCAATTTCAATTACTAGCTCATAAGTTCCACCATATGCAACTATTAACTCGCTTGCAACAACATCTCTTACTTCAATACTATTAATAGTAAACAGGGTTGGAACAACGTTAAACACATTAGACCTATACTGCTCTAATTTATTGTTAACAGTTTGTTCTACAACCGCTTGTAAGGTAATTAACTTTTGATAATCTGCTGGAGTAGTAAATGCACTAGAGTCAAGCATGATTTCATATTGTTTATAAATTATATAATCAATTTTTACTTCGTTAATATAATTGATTGTTAAATCATCATCATTTGTATTATTCCAAACAACGACATGGTCTTCTTGCATTTTTGTAACATTAACCATAACAGTTTTTGTAACACCAACTGGTATATAACCAGTTGCTTGACCTTCATATAATACCTCCACAGTACTAGCTGGTTTGGCTGTTAGCGCTGTAGAGCCTGTAAGCCCTTCAATAACTTCGCCAAACTCATTAATGCTGTATGCTGTTGCATAAACTGTAAAGACAGTCTCAGCACTAACTCCGCTTCCNNGGTCGCCTTCAAAAGTTTGACCATTTAAATTATCAAGCCTTAGTCTTATTCCATTTTCAATAATTTCTGATTGAGGATAAACTGTTGTATAACTTATGCCCTCAAAAACCACTTGGTCAAAAGATATAGTAAAGTCGCTATTTGTAGCGTATTTTAAATCAACAAAGTCTATGTCTGAAAACTCTGGATAAATACCTAATTTTAAAATACCTGTTTTGCCCGATTGAATGCTTGTTGACGGAAGTTCATTAGGATTATAATGCACTCCTGATTCATCTTGAATAACTTCGTTTGAAGAATAGAAATTCATATCTATTCTAAACACATCTTGCGGAACAATATTTAACACTAGAGTTTGCTGTAATATAGCCGGTTCACCCTCATCAGGAACTCCTGCTGTGCTAGAATCGTAACTTGCAAATTTTATTGTATAAATTTGATTTTGTTTATATTTTTCATCATATTTATCATTNNAAATCATTGACTTCAATTTCAAAATATTCGGTAATAATACCATCTTCTTCCGTACTAAATAAACTTTCAATTCTAAGTTCACTTACTGGGTCATCTGTAGGCTCTGCGCCTGTTCTCTCAACAGACTCAATAGCAATAACACTCTCAGCTGGTATATCTGTTGTTAGGTCTACTTTTATAACATAAATATCTTTTAAACTAACGCTTGATTCATATGAGTCAAGCTCTAAGACTGTTGAACCTTCAACAACATTAATAACAAATTGTTTTTGCATAAAGTCAAAGCTTAGCAGTTCTTGTCCACCACCAAAGTCAACATATATTATTGGGGTTATTGTAATTAATCCACTGTCAGTAAAATCGCCCTTTATTACTTGGGCTTCATCTATATTAATTCTCGCTTGCTGAATAGTGTTGATAAGCGACCATTCGCTACCTTCAAAGCTTACACCTGGAACAGTAGCTGAAACGCCGTAGTTAACATCTATTTGTGCATTATAATCAAACTCTACACCATCAACAATAGCTTGTAGTGACGGATAAAGTCTAATTAACTCATCTTTATTAATAGTTAAAATATCTGAGTTGTCAACAAGCTCCTCAAAGTCGGTTTTATCTTCATTTTCTACATAAATATTAAAGTTAGAAGCTGGTAATATTACTGCAATTTCAATTTCATCATATACGTTCTTATCTAAAATTGAATAAATTCTAATTATTGCAGTACCTGTACTTAATACTTCTAGTACGCCATCTTTATTAATAGTTAAAACATCTTTATTAAAACTAGTAAAACCTACCCAGTTAAAATTATTATCTGAAGGTATAAAGGCTTTATCAATAATTGGACTACCGTAATCTAGAGAGCTATCGTCAAGTGAGTAAATATTTAAATCATTAATACCACTCTCATAATAATAAAGTACCGCTTGTGTATCTGAAATTTTAAAATGATTATGTGCAATTTCATTAGATAAAACTATACCATTTGCTATTGTAACCGTTAGGGAATCCGGTGCTTCAATTAACATTTGATTGGTAGCATCGTATTTAATATAAGGCGTGGCCTCATTTTTGTTAGAGTTGTGAGTCCAAGTTGCATCCCCCGCAAATACAAAGCCCTCGTTAATATAGGTACTAAGCTGTATCAACTCAGCACTTGTATGCTCTGACCCCTCGGTTTCGTCATCTAACGTTGCTTCTACATATATACATGAGCCAATAGTATTTGAACCAAGCCCTGTAGTAGCACTAGCAATAATGCTTCCAGTATTTGCACCTGCTAGAGTTGTCATAGTGTAAATGGTACTTATATAATTGGCTCCTGCAAATTCAGAACTTAAATTTCCAATAACTCCTGAGACATAACTTGTACCCCCAGAGTCAATTGAACCTTTAGCATATAAATTATTAAAATATAAAAGACCATTATTTGCACCCAAAATACTACCTGAGTAAACATTTACGTTCGTCAAGTCATCATCTATAATTACAATGTTTAAATCAGCGAAAGAATACGTAATATTTAGTGCTTCACTGTAACCTACTAGTCCACCTACATAAACATCATCTGTATAACCTGCAGGAATTTCAACATATATATCACCTGAATAATTTACTTTATCTAGTGTTCTTGAATAAAAAGTGTTGGCGTAACTATAACTAATTGTTCCACCACTTGAATAACCTACTAGTCCACCTATGTTGTTAATACCTTTAATTTGTGGCAATACAACCTCGTCTATTTCAAACCTGTCTAGCATTATCATAATACTTCTTGTAATAGTCCCACCGCTCGAATATCCTACTAGTCCACCTACATTGTTAGTACCAGTTACAAAACCGCTTACAAAAACATTGTTTAGTGTGCCTTCATTAATACCAACTGCACCACCAGTATTATATTTGCCTTCAACTAATGCATCTGAGCTTATATTACTAATGCTTCCTACGTTAAACCCTACAAGTCCGCCATAAGCATTATTAGTATCCTCACCAATAAAGCATTTGATTTCCACTAAAGAGTTCATGTTTGAAGGATTTTCAATTAGGGTGTTATTTGTAACATCAAAATTTCCACTTACCGTGTCTTCATTAAACCCCGCTATACCACCTACATATATATTAGGAGTATTAAAAGCAGATAATTTTTCTAAGACATATAGTTTACCTTTTGCTTGTGAGTCTGTAATTTGACCGTCATTATAACCAGCTATTACACCAACATAGTTGTTAAGATTAGCAAGCTCAATATCGCTAGATACAATTTCAACAACAACATTATCTATTATTCCGCCGTCATTATAAGCAACTAGCCCACCAATGTAACTCACAGTATGATCAATATTGCTTTGAAGTTTAATATCATATAAATTAATTTTAAGTTTAAGGTCTTTAACTGTACCGCCTTCCAGTAGAGCTATTAGCCCTATGTAGTTGGTACGAGAAGTTTTATCCATGCTAACACTTAAACCAATAATTTGATTTTTTGTTGTTTCGCCAAAGTAATCATAATTACCACTCAATTCACCCGTAAAACCATTAACAGTTGAATCAATGATACCAATTGAATCAAGTTCTATATTAGTAACATCAATAGTACCCGATAAAACATAGTAACGACTTAGTCCCTCTACGGTATTTAAATTAACAAGATCTTGACCATTGCTAATTTCAATTGCCGTTTCGTGGCTAAGACCATCAGCAACACGAATATTTATTATTGAATATCTAGTATAGTTACTTTCCGAATAGTAACTATCTCTAGCTACCACGTAAATAACAGCATTTCCTGCTCTGTTTGGAATTACAGTTCCATCTTCTAAAATTTCAACTACTGGAAGTGGAATATTATCACCTGGTAGTTGTTCATAAATATACTTAATTGCCTGATTGTGAGAACTTAGTGGGTAAACTTGTGCATCTATTTTAAATGAGTTTTGACCAGCATTTGCTTCCCCTAGTCCATTCCTTGCATCAAAGTAAATTCTGTTTTCAATAACATTTAATATGCTAACATCCTCTACTCTAACAGCACGTTTTATGTTAATTACACATTTTTGAGTGTAATATCTATCATTTTCTTGAAGTAGTGCAGTAATAGTTGTAGTCGCAAATTCAATTTCTGGAGGTAGAGTAGCATTTACTAAACCCTCCGGTGTAACCGTAGCATAGTTATTACTACTGTGCCAAATAGCATCTTCACTACTAAAAGTAGACGCACTTGGGCTTACATTAAGTTCAAGCTGTAGTTCACTACTCTCCATATCAAAGTAACCTAGTGACTGGCTATCTAAAAGTTCATACTGATAGTAATTAAGCTGTGTTCCTGAAATTGGTACATAAACATTTAAATTAAATGTTCTTGATAAAATTACAGGTTCGCTACCTTCAACTTTTTTGGTAACATAAGCAGTAATTACGCTTAAGCCTTCTGCTTTTGCCGAAATTGAGCCGCTTGAACTCACAGTTGCAACCAAAATATTAGAACTTTCGTAACTTACGCTTACAATATCAGCACCTTCAGGATAAGCATTTATGTTAGTAGGTAAAACTGAGCCAATTGCTATAATAATATCATCAAGCGTCTCCCTAGTTTCACTTCCTATAACTACATCTTCTGTTTCATTAAGTGCTATGTCTGAATTTTCTTCTGGGCTATACATATTTATAGTAAAACCATCTAGCTCTTCATATACTTCAATATCAATAATTTGATTAATACCATTTGCACTAACTAAAACTAGTTTTGTGGTTCCAACATTAATGCCATCTACATTATAGTTTGTAGTACTACCATTAATTGAAGTAATTTGTACAACTCCTTTATTACTATCTAAAATAGTAATCTCACCAAGAGAAGAGCTTGCAGGAACTGCCTCAAATTGCAGTTGTTGCGAGCTACCACGTTTAATTATCATGTTAGTTTCGGTTAACATATTAATGTTATCGGCACCTTTACTTAAGTTTAAATTAACTATTGAAGTAACTGGATTATTTTCATCTGGTGAGCCTAGTGCAACAACAGTTACATTGACTTGTCCGTTAACTTCACCTGTTTCAGAGTCTTCTATTGCTTTAATATAAATATCTATTCCACTTGGAATAATATCATTTTCCATATTCACAAGAGAACCATCAGAATAGCTAAGTTGAATTTTTTCTCTGTCTTCTGGTTCAATATTTATTTTCATTGTTTTGTCATAACAGCCAACAGCACCAACCTCAAAAATGAATGGTTGACCAAGTACATTAACATATCTATCAAATATTTCTTGATTATTTAATATACCTGAGGTTCCATTAATTTTAACGTACTCAGGATATTCAATTATTCTTACAGGATAAACTTTTTCAACAAAATGTTCTGCATATCCTGCCAGTGATACTCTTACCGTGATAAAAGTATTTCCTAGTTCTATACTTCTAAGTAAATAATCATCTGAATCTATTTGTTCTGCTTCAATTTTTCTTTTATTATCTGCAGTAATCGTAGTGTTTAATGTTTCACTATTCTCAAGAACATAAACACTATAGTTACCTTGGCTTTCTTCTATTTTATTAGTAGCTAGTACAACCTCTTCTACTGCATGACCTTCAAATTGTAATAAAACGTTGTCTACATCAATCGGTTGAACTATTCTTACATCAAGATCAGCAGTAAGCGTTTCGTTATGTATACTTGTTGCCCTAACAATTACATAACCACTGTAAGTGTCTCCTGCTGTAATTTCACCTGCTGATGATACAGTTACTCCTGCGTACTCTCCAACAAGTTCATATCTTATATCTTTTTGACTTGTGGTAGTTGGGAAAAATTTTAAAGCACTAGTAGTGTTTATAATTGTAGATTGTCCTAAAAGACCAACTGGAGTATAGTACTCATTTGCATAAAGTCCTTCTATTTTTTCTATTACCTCAATGTCTATAGTTTGTTCTCTGTTTCCTTCTAAAGTTTTTACAATTAGTTGTGTTCTTCCTATTTTAAGGGCACTAACTGTATATGTTGTAGTGTTCTCATCATCATCTTTCTCTGTTTTTTCTACATTTATAATACCTAAACTTGTTTGATCTACAATAAGTTCATTATCTACCCCTTTAGGTAAATTTAAAATACTTACAGTAAATATATCTTCATTTACTTCTGGCAAGAATGCTACTGCTTCATCTTCTTCACCTAAGCCTGCTAAATAGTCATCATAGTCTGCTTGTTGATCCTCAAGAGAAGTAGGGTTTAAATAAATAGTAATCTCTTCTTTATCTATTTCAAGAGCCATCTCCGAATATAAACTTTTACAACCAAAAAGTAATCCACTACTACTTAGTAGAATTATTGATAATATTAAAGTTAGTTTTTTTAGTTTATTCATAAAATGCCTCTTTAATTTTTTTCTAAAGTTTTATTTTTGACAACCTAAGCTGACAAGATTTATTAAAATTCGTAAGGTTCAGAAAGTGGAATGTCTGTCAGTGGGTTAAAGGTTGGCTTGTCATCAGTCATGTGTGAATCTAAAGCACCTTCAACTGTAACACTCTGAAGAGTTGGATAGCTAACATTTTCTACTATGTCCCAAATACTATCAAAATCCCAGCCATAATAGCTCGACTCATTATCCATAGATGAAATGTACTTACCATTACTCATAGCATCATTTTGTGAAGCATGGTCATCATCAGTACCTGAAGCATCCCATATGCCATCTGTATATTCGTAACCATAACTTCCTATATAAACACTTTGTTCTCCATAAGTAATATGTTGATAATAATCCATAATTTGTCTTAATATAAAGACATTATTATCATAATTACGAGTATCGCCATCACCTACAATTGCACCTCTCCACACCGATTGATAATCATCGCTATCAGCTTCTCTGGTATCACCAATCAGTCCTGAATTATAAGAATAATCTACTTCTCTTGTAAATGAAGTAGCTTCTCCTACAATTCCACCTATTTGAATAGTGTCGTTAAAATAATCAAGTCCCCAATCTTCTTGTTCATAGTGAGTTGCAATTACATTGCCTTGATTGTAACAATTTTCTATATCACTAAAATTATGTCCTACAATTCCGCCTGCTTCAATATGACTAGAGGCACATGTTTCAATTTCAGCTTTTACTAAACCTGTGTTATAGCTTTTTGTTATTTCTTCATCTGAACTGAAAGTTGCAAACCTACCTGTAAGTCCACCAATATATAATATAACTTTTTCATCTCCAATAGTAGTAGCAGAAGAACCTTTAACAGAAGCCGAGTTAAAAGACGTAGTTATTCCTTCTACACAGTCTCCTGCTATACCGCCTATATATGCAGCTCTAGATGTATATGAGCTTCTAGTATATTTAGCAATAAATTCAACAGATCCAGTATTATAACTTCCTCTGATACCTCCTAGATTGTTGCCAATAAGTCCACCTATCCACATTATTGTACCGCCACCTTCAACATATACTTCACCTTCATTGTAACTTAAGTACATGTCTTTATTTGCCTCTAAAATAGCACCTGCAAGTCCACCAACTTTAAGCCATGTATCAGAATAAGTACTTGAATATGGTGTGACATTAAGATTGCCAGAGTTTCTACTATTTGATATACGGTCTAGTCCATAGCCTTCCATTAAACCTGAAATACCACCAACTATTGCCTGAGTCTCTTTATAGCTTACCGTAATATTTCCCTCATTAATAAGTTTTGAGTTTCCATCTGAACTATAACTATAGCCAATTATACCGCCTATTTTAGTCTCATTACCATTATTTCTGCCACCAGTATAATTAATTGGAGCAAAGTTATCACAGTAAGAAATTGAACCATAACTAATTGATCCAACAATTCCACCCATTCCTTCAATATCTGTTGCTTCATCGTTTGAACCTGATAAATAAGCAGTTATTGTTCCATTATTTGCAACATTACTAAGATGTGTCCATGAGGCAAAACCAACTATACCGCCAATTCTAGCATTATCACCAAGTGACTCATCACCCTCAAGTCTAATACTGCCTGAGTTTCCAGAGTTTTGGATGTAACTATAATCTATACTGACACCATCTCTGTCTGCGCTTCCAATCAGTCCACCCACATTACCGTGTGTTGCAGTAACATATGCTTCAGAATAAACCTTATCAATTGTTGAACCAATTATTTTTCCTGCAACTGCTCCAATATTTAAAATATTATTGCTATTATAATCCTCATCATTATCATTTTTTATTGTACCCGTAATAATACAATTTACAATACTGGCATCTTGTACATAGCCAGCTATTGCACCCATACTAAGCTCAGATTGTACAATTTCATCAAATGGACCATATTCATTGTCAATATCTATACCTGAATCAATACTTAAATTCACATTAGTTAAAGATAAGTTATAAACACCTGTATCAGCATTTGAACCAGCTCCACCAAGCATTCTGAATAGACCTATGTTTACATGGTCATCAGAACCTGATGTTTGTACATACTCTAATCTATTTATATAATGGTTTTGAGCGTCATATATACCTTTAAATCTATTAAAGGTACCACCAAATCTGTCATCGGTACTTGCTACACTTGTACCTATTGGTGTGAAGTATGTGTTTTTATCTAAAAATAAACCTAGGTCAATATCTTTTTCTTGTTCAAAATAAGCAGTTGAACCTAGTTTTGTTCTAATCCAGTCTAGTCGTCCAGCATGATGTATTAAATATGGATTTGACTCTGTTCCAGAACCTGTACTAAGTCCGCCATAATCTAAGTCCATAAGCACTGGCATACCATAATTATAATTATGATATGTATTCCAAACATCTAAATCAGTTTCATTATTAAATTCTTCATAAGCCTCTGTTTGTGCTAAATATTTATAAGCTACAGAGTTAAGTGAACTATCATCAGTGCCAAAACCAAAATAGTCATAATAAGAATTGCCTATAGCGTAGCTAAATCCTTTATATCCAACCAGTCCGCCTTTATCCTGTCTGGAATTTACCTCACTAACAGAAGCTGGATCAAAATAAATACCCGAATAACTATTTATAATTCTACCTGTAGTTAATTTTCCAACAAGACCACCTAATTGTAAGTAGTCTGAAGAATTATGTGTACATTCAATATACCTTGTTGCAAAACTATTATTAATTGCTGGGTTTGAAATTCCACCTGAAACATTATTATCAGCTGCTATTCCACCAATATATGTTGTATCAGCTAGGAATTCAGAATTTACACCAACATCAAAGTTAACATTAGCATGGCTATTTTCTATTAAGAAATTATTTTCTACAACTAGTCCACCAATTTTACCGTCGTCCAAGTTTAAACTTGGAGTTTCTATGTTTATATCAGTTCTACATCTAAATATAATGCCTTTATTGCTGTGTGCCAGTCCTGCTATTTCATAATCGTTATTACTATTTTGAGTTATAAAATTAGCATTAACAGTAACACCAGAAACTAAGGCTTTATTTCATAAAATACAGAAGTTATGTCAGCTGTAACTGTTTTGTTATAAGTAATAGAGTAATTATTTCCTACATAAATTCCCTCAAAGTCAATATTAGGAACTGCAGCAGTAAATGATATATCTGCTCCTTGTACATAATATTTATCCTCATCATGAATGTTATTAAAATCTGTTTGATTATTAACATAAGTAGGATTCAATCTGCTACCTTCTGTAATATCAGGCGCTGCAACATTTTTTAAATAAGGATAAATACCAAAGCTATTAGTCCAATAAGTAGAAGAAAGAGGTACCATAACAGTTAGTAAAAAATCTAATGTAGTTTTTGCCTGAGCTCCATTTGTTATTTTTCTTGGACTTATTCCCATAATTGCTTCATCATAATAAACATTAGAAATTATACCACTTGAAGCACCAAGTGATGGTTGAACATTAATATTATTTAATGACTTTGCATATATAATGCTTGAAGAATAAGCTCTGGTTATGTTGCTAGTGTTGCTACCAACTAAGCCACCTACATAATAGGTTGAGGCATTATAAACATATATATCACTTATAGTAAAAGTATCGAAAATATATATTGTATTATTTCCAACAAGTCCACCTACATAAACAGTGCTTGAAGATGTTATATCTATTTTAACTTGAGAGTAACTCTCCCTAATAGCTAAAACTTCTCCACCTATGATAGAGCCTTCTGTGGTGCCAACTAAGCCACCTGCTTTTACTTGGCCTGAAGTGCTAACATTTATATTTCCTGTTGCAAAAGAATATTTAATATCTTTTGTTAAAGTGGCATAAGTACCAACTAAGCCACCAACTATACTGGTGCCTGTGTTATTCTCTGTTGTAATATTTGTTTTTGCACTACTTACATCAATTGAAGTATCATATGCATAACCAATTAAACCACCAATATTAACTGCTACATTATCATTAATTACCTCAATTGCTGAAGAAGTAGTATTTTCGTAATTACAGTTTGCCACTGTAGACATACTTGAAAATCCTAATAAACCACCAACATAAACAATGTTAGAGCTTTCATTAGATGTATTTTCATCTATAATTATATTGCCATAAGAGTTAGTATTATATAGTTGACTATCTGATTGCATATAGCCAATAGCTCCACCAACATATGTTTTGTCGGAAGTATCCTCACCACCAATAGCAACTATTGGTATATTTATTTCATTAGCAACAGTAAGTGAAGTTATTTGTACACTATCAATAAGTCCTGCTAGCCCACCTGCATATACATTATTAATGCCTTCAGCATATAACTCATTAAAGCTCACATTAATGTCTTGAACTTCTGAGATAGCAATTTTACCAAAAACACCACCTACATACATAACATCAAAATCTACACCATTGCCTGTTGAATCTATACTACTTATGTCAACTTCTTTATAATTTGACATATTAATATTAATATTTGCAATTGTTAAATTTTCGGCATTTGCAATAAATGCACCTAAATATTGAGTATTACCTTCAATTACATTATTATCTGAGTCAAATTCAATATTAATATTTTGAATTGAACTATTGTTAACGTTACCCGCTAAAATAGCAGTAGTTGAATTTGCTGTTCCTACATAGGTGCTTATAACACCTGTTCCAGCTCCACGACCTACCACAATATTAAAGTTAGTAATGCTTGCAGATTCTAAATTACCAAACATAGCAACATCTATTTCATTTGAATTTAATGTAAAGTTATAAAGAGTTGGCATTGAACCATCTGACTGTTCTACACCTCTTAAGCTCCCTTTAAATTCATCAACTGGGTTAAAGTCAGCAGTCATAGTAATATCATTCATAATTCTAAAACTACCAAATTGATGGTATGTAAGCTGGTCTAAACCAAGCTCATTAGTTTCTGAATCAGTAAACTCTAAAGTAATTTCATAAACATTTTCAAAATCACTAAAAATTAGTCGAGGGAATCGACCCTCATCAATAGACCAAAAATCTGTAACGTAACTCATATAATTTTGTATTGTAGAGTTGTAGTCAAGGTCTGTAACTGTTTCAAACTGAGTTTTACCAGCCCCAGCATTTGGCACTACAACATTTAAATTATCTATTACAGCTGTGTTATTACCAACAATGTTAAGGTTTCTTGTTTGCTCTGGTGTTGCAGTTGCCAGAGTTTCAAACACTTCATCAATAACAAAACTATTAACAGCTGTTATATCAGCAGGATCATAGATTTCATCATATTTATGTTCACCAGCAAAAGCACCAATATATTTATCTGGAACTTTTACATACTCTTCATCTTCTTCGTTGTATTCTATCCAGTCACCATCATCATCAACATAGTTAAATGCCGATACTTGCCAGTTATTAAGGGCGAACACATCGGTAATAGCAAGGTCTGCACCTACTCGTTGACCACTAGCATCATAATCTTCTAGTCCAAATTGTAATACTGTACCTATAATTCCACCTACTACAGTGTTTGCTTTTACATGACCCGTAGCATAAGCTAGATTAATTTCACCACCATAGCTTGCTCCAATTAGTCCACCAGCAACGGTTGCATTTTCGTTTATAACTTCTACTCTTGAGTAGCTGTTTATTATTGTACCACCATTACTATAGGCAACTAATCCGCCTATGTAGTTAGCAGTTTGTTTAAATATTGCTTGAGCTCCTACAGCAAGCCTTGCATCTGTAATATCAATAACACCTAGCTGAATGTCCGTTTCGTGTTCAATTCTTGAGTGATCTAATTTACCAGAGTTTTGTGCAACTAAGCCACCTGCTAAGTTACTGCCAATAATTGACTGATTGTCGTTATTAACTCCCTGGTTAAATTCAATTTCAAATAGCATATCTTTAATGTAAGTATATTCACCCACATATCCAATAACTCCACCTGAATTTTCTGAGCGTATTTTTGCTTTTCCATAAACTTTTAAAAGTTGTACGCTAGGTTCAAATTCGTCAAAATCACTATCTAAAATAACTTCTCTTTGACCCGCATCATCTACAGTGTAATAATCAATTACAGCAGCAATACCACCAGCATAAGAAAGTTCTTCAATTGATACTAAATTATCTGTAGTACTTGCGTCGTATTCTTTATAAAATTTATAATTTAGTGTATCTACTGTTCTATATTCGGCACTTACGCTTAAATTACTAGTTACATTAAGTATTTTACTATCACCTGTAATTTGACCTGCAAGTCCACCAACCATGTTTCTTCCCTGAACAGTTATACCCTCACCTATTAAATTAACATTCATAATAATACTGTTTTTAATGTTACCACTTAAAACACCAACCGAAATAGCATCGGTAGCTGAAATTTCTTCAACTGAAATATTGATATTTTTAATAACAGTTTTATCTAGAGAATTCTTATTGTAATCCTCATCATCCTCACCTATTTGATAAAGCATACCAAAAGATGAAGTTCTCTCACCTAACCCTTCAGCCGAAGAAATTACTCTTACATTTTGAAGTTGCATACCATTACCGTCTAAAGTTCCTGTAAATACAATTTCTTGAAGGTCTTGTATTCTAGTATCATTAATAATTTCTCCAAAATTGATATCATTAACAAGTTTAATGTTTTGGTCATTTACATTATCGTTTAAATAAACATCAGTAGTTAATGCCTGCAAGAATTGATCTGCACTGCTTACTATAATAGGATTGGCCTCGCCACCTTTTCTGTAATCTGTGTAAACATCTACATAGCTATAACTAACTTCTGTTTCACCTTCTGTTATAACCTGAGAAATTTCTCTCTCACTCATGCTAACATTAACTGCAGAAGGTAAAACTGGTCTAACATTGCTAGCATCATTATCAGGGTTTGGGTCGTCTGTTGACATACTCCAAACACTGTATTTTTCTTCTTCAATAAAACTAAAACCACTGAAACTAATTTCATCAGCAAATGAGCTAACTGCAACAGCAGGATAATCTGCGTATTGATCTGCAAAATAATTTATATTAACTAAGTAATAAGCAGTTTCAATTATTCCTTCATATAAAATTTGATCTAAACTATCTGTACCTATAAAAGGCATATGAGCATTAGTACCCTCAATAATTTTTGATGCTGAATAACAGTTGTTAATACTAGCATCTGCTAGGTTTTCATAAACAAAACCTGCTGAGCGTCCCTGTGTTGTAACTGGAATATTAGAATAACTATCAGTAATAATACCGTCGTTTTGGTGAACAAAACCACCAACATTGCCAACAGAGTTTACACCACCTTGTTGCATTACTCTACTGTAAATATCGTAACCTTCTGAGTAGCTATAGCTAATTCTTGCACCCTCTACATTAATAGCTACAAAGCCACCAGTAAAGGTATCTATAATATTTTCTGCCACATTGTCTATGTATATGTTGGCTGCTGATGAGCTTGTAATAATACCGCTATTATAACCTGCAACACCTGCAACTGTACCTGAAGCTTTTAAACTAATTGGGTAATAATTTCCACTTTGTGATTTCTTTTCTAAATTAGTTAAATTAACTCTACCAATACGACTGTTAGAAATGTATCCACCAGCGTTAAAGCCAACTAAACCACCAAAAGTAACATCTGCTAAAGAAGTACTTTTTAGTTCAAATACACTGCTAGTACTAGAGGAGTTTATAACCTCACAATTAGTAATTGTTCCCATATTAATACCGGCAATAAAACCAAAGCTTATATTATCAAACTCTTCTACACTCATAAAGCCGTTATCAAGCGTTATACCTAAGCTCTCTTCCTGACCTTCTTTTATTGAATCTAAATTTTCTACCACTAAAGCAATGTCTATTTTTAAATTTTTAATAACGGTGTTTTGACTAATAGCTGAGAACAGCCCAAAGTCATAGCTTCCGTTATCTGAATTTGCCGCAAAGCTTTCAATATAAATTGTTCTGTTATTACCATCAAGGCTTTTAATATTAACACTAAGTGGTATCCAGTTTTCTAAAATAATTGGTTCTGTTGAGTGATTATATAAAATATAGTCAACTCCATCCTGCATATTAAGTAAATCATCAACATTGTAAATAGGTAGTGGATTATCAAGGGTTGAATTTGATATAATATTTACTAAAAAGTCTTGTTCAAAATTATAAACTCTTTCGTTAATAACAAAATTATTAAGTTGGTCAAAAACATACTGTGGGTAGTTAACTGCATTATTATTTGTATCATAACCTATCATTTGCAGTTGACCATTAATGTCATAATAAAATTCAATGTTTGCTGCTAAAGATGTGCTTCTGCTTATTTTTTTACCAGTAATAGTATAATCTGTTTGAGAATCAAAATCCTTTTCATCCATATTATCAATAAGAGCAGACTCTATTGAGAAACTACTATATTGAATTTCCTGAAGACTAATATCTACAATAGGATCATCATCAATTCTTTGATACCAGTTACTTAAATTACGAGAGGCTGTGTTTTCTCCTATTGTCACATTTTGTGCAATAATATCAATTATTTGTTGTAAATTTGCCTGCTCTCCTGCATCTAGGTGAATATTCCAATCTTCGTTATATTCAAAAATTCTGCTCTCTTCAAACAGTACTTGTAGTTTTAATCTTTCACCAACATACATTTTCATAGTTGTTATACTGCTATCATCAGCAGTATGTCCAATGGAAATATCATCAACAACAAAGTCAACAACATCTAGTGTAATTCGTGATTCACTTGTTTCAATAATACCGTTAACGGTACGAGAAACCTCTGCTTTAATATTAATTTTAGCACCTGCAGGAACTGCTGGGCCTACTTTTAAAATATATTTTCCATCTTCATTTACAGATACATCTGCAAATCTTACATTTTGGTTATAAACAGAAAGCAGTGTATCGATGCCTGCGTCATATACACCATTTTCATTATCATCAATATAGTCTTCCATTTCATTTGTGTCTATGCTTTCTGTAATAATTACTTCACCGTCTTCATAGTCGGTAATCAGAACGTTAAGCTCAACCTCTGTACCTCTTGCTACAACACCATTGTACTCACCTTTATATGAAAGTGATACACCAGGTAGTCTTTCTGTATTAAGTGAAATTGTTTTACTCAAGTTAACTTGAGGGTCCCCAGCATCGTCATAACGATAGCCTGTAACTGTAACATCAAAAACCGTACCTTCATTAACATTTGAAGATATTAGTGTTTTTACAAATAAACTGCCATCAAACTCATAATCTTGATTAGAGATAAGGCTTAGAATTGAACCATATAAAACTAGAGGTGGCCCTGGAACAACTGGAGCATAATAAACTCCATTTCCGTCGTCTGTTAATACTACTTGCTCAAAAGAAATGAATTTATCATTCTCAACTGAGCTTACAATTTCATAAAAATCAACATTTGCATATTCTGGGAATAAGTTAATTTTTAAAATACCCGCTTGTCCTGGAGCAATAATATCACTAGGAAGTTCTTGCGGATAATAATCAGGTAGTCCGTCAAGTCCTATTTTTATTTCACCTGCTGGGAAATGAGTTAAATCAATTCTCAGTAGGTCTTGAGGTGTAATATTTAAAATAAAGTTTGTAAATATATCATTATTTGAATCCGCAACAAAGTCTATAGAAATTGTTTGCTCAAGCTCAGATTGTCTTGGCTTAGCATAAATCTTATAGGTAGATATTATTAAATTTTCTGTATCTGTATCTGTGTCAATCTCTTCAATAGAAATATAATTATCTACCGGTCCACCGCTAATAGCAGTTGCGAAATCATCAATAGCATCGCCCGCTTTATCGGTAGTCATATAAACAGTTACAATTGCCGCTTCTTGAAGTCCTATAACCGCACTTGAAACATCGGCATAAATTTCTGTAGCACCTGTATATACATATACTAAAAATTGTTTTTGAAGTTCAGGAATTTCTACTTGGACGTCATCCCCTCCAAATTTAACAAGTAAATATGGTGTTGCAGTAACAGGAAGGTTGCCAGCCGTCAGAGCTTCACCTTTAAATATATTTAATAGTGTTTTAGAAATACTTGCATCTAAGTCTTTGTTATTAACCGTAAAGAAAGTATCACTACCTGCAAAGTTAACACCACTATTATTTGAAACCTCATAACTATCATTTACTAAGAAGCTATAAATAACTTCTGAGGTTCCTTTTTTAATTTCTAGTAGTGCATCATCACTCAGCTGAGTGCTTCTAACATCTTGCTCGGTTGATAACACAAAGTTATCAAAACCTTTTATTACAGCAATTTCAAAAGTATCAGATATATTTCTGTTTAATAATGAACCAACAGTAATTATGGCTGTTCCTTCATTTAATACTCTAAACGAACCTTCAAGGTCATTACCACTAACATCAACAAAGCTAATAATGTTTGAGTCACTTGAATCAACATAGTAACGTGAACCATTTGGAAGAGTGTCAATTATATCTCTTATGTCATAAGTATCATCTTGAAGTAATACAACCACTCTGCTATCACCCGCTTTAATGTGATTAAAGCTAATACTACTATCCGCTGGGTCATATTCTATTATGTGGTCTTTAACCGTAACTGTTACGCTCTCTGGCGCTTCGTTAATCAGTAAATTATTTCTACTATTTAAAAGAGTTGGAAGTCCCTCGTTAATGTTCATTCCCTCTATCATGTACCATACACTTGTACCAGATATGTCAAAGCTCTCATCTATATATATCACTTCTGTTTGCATTGCAGTAAAGTCAAGTGGTGTGGCATTTACAATTTTACCAAGGTAAAGATTGTTAATTTCTGTAACCTCAACAGTTACATGAATTGCACCAATAAAACCAGTTTCTATGTCAGCTGATGTTGTAACCACTGAGTAAGTTTTGTTAATAGTACCATCTACACCGTTTACATAACCAATTAAACCACCGGCTATAGAGTTGGCGCTTGGAAGATTTACCATTCCTTTACTATAAGAATGATCAAGGTCTAATCCATTATTAACATAACCGATTAAGCCGCCACCAAAAACAGTTTGTATGTTTACTGGGGCAGTTAGTTCTTCAACCACTGTGTTAACACCAGCATAGTTTTTATATATATTATTTGTTGTTGACTCCAAATAGCCAACTAAACCACCAATAAAGTAGTTTTTGTTAATATCTGTAAGTTCAATTACTACATCACCTTTATAGTGGCTGTCTAGCTCTCTATTATAATAACTAAATGCATAGTTATATTCAAACTCTCCAAGCTCACTAGCATAACCTACTAGACCACCTACGTAGTTGGTTCCTGTTACATAAGTAATTGCGTCTTCTGTTAAATCAGTTCTATCATAAAGCTCTACAGCATTATTAACAACTGATGGATAAATAGTGTCTGGGTCAACAAATTGGCTAGTTGTTTTACCAATTAAACCACCTATGTAAACCTCTCCTTCAACAATACTTGCCGAATAGCTGTTTATTACTTCATTTAAGTTGATACCAACCAGTCCACCAACATTGTTTACACCTTTAACTGTGCCGTCTGTAGCAACAGCGTCAACTAAACCGTAGTTTGCTCCAACTGCTAAACCTGTTGCACTCTCAACGCTTATTAGGGTGTCAGTTGTTAGAGTATTGTAAGCGTTAATACCTTCTTGTCGNNTCATATTCATTTTCTGCAATAATTTCACCCGCAAGTGAAGTATTAGCACTAGTGTAACTACCTGTAACTGTAGCATCATATTCGTTGCTACCTACAATACCACCAGCATAAACTATCGGGTTAGTACTAAGTCCACTAGCCTGAGTGATTGTTAAATCACCCGCAACTGTTGGGTCTGTTATAGTTCCGTAGTTGATACCAGCAATTCCACCAATATATACGTTTCTTGCAGAAACTTCAACATCGCTCAGTAGAATAGTTACTTTATTATTTAAAAGTGTTCCGTAATTTACAGCAGCAATTCCACCAATGTAATCCACCGAACCATCTTCGTTATTTTCTGTTGCAACATCAAAGCTAGTAATTAATAATTCTAAGTTTTTGATTACGCCATTAATATTATTGCTCGCAACAAAACCTACATAATTAATTAACTCATCTGAACTATAACTCACATTATAACCTTGAAGTTTGTAAGTTCTATTAATTCCAGCATAATTAAAGTTACCATTGATTGAACCTGTGAAGTCATTAGTAACTCCATCAATTATACCAATTGAAGTAAAGCTAGATGCTGATAGGTCAATGTTTGCAGCTAACACGTAATGAAGTGCAAGCTCCTCAATTGTATCAATGTTTTCAAGATCCTGCGCCGATTTAATTTCTAAAGCCGACTCCTCGGTTTGCCCATCTGCAACCTTTACAACAATTTCTTTATAGGTCGAATATGTATTCTCGTCAATATAACTATCTCTAGCCACTACTCTTAGAGTTGCAAGTCCAGCTCTAACAGGAGTTAATACACCGTTTTCGCCTACAGCAAATACTGGGTCACCACTTGAATCATAATCACCCACATATTCATAAACTATTTCCGGATTAGTAGCATTGTATGGGTAAGCCTGAACTTCCAATTGTTTAAAGTCCTCTAAAGCA
>LGVE01049214.1_pt1 | contig 21506 bp, 17 predicted proteins | sample 469871 | NCBI WGS metagenome assembly LGVE01 (sample SAMN03893561, study PRJNA290197) | marine sediment metagenome | material: sediment; isolation source: combined push core samples #3730, #5133, and #5579 collected at Hydrate Ridge | place: Pacific Ocean: Hydrate Ridge | reverse complement strand
AACAAATCCAAGCAACCGAAACGAAGGCACCGACGTGCAAAAAACTAACCGGACAACGCTGAGTTTCATTAGTACTAGCGCTAGTCAGGTATCTGCGCCTAGCTTAAAAGCTCTTGCTGGTGCAACAATTGCGTTGCCTATACACCCCATGGAAGCCATTCGGCAGTTTATGCAAAGAAAAGTATAACAACGCGTCAAATGCGACGCTCGTACCTCGCGCGCCTTACTCGGGCGTAATTCTTTTAGGAGTAATTCAGATGAAACAACTGGCAATTTTAATATTTATAATGATTACTACAATCTTTCTTTCAGGGTGTGGTATCCCGGATCTTCCTGGACCTATCGGAATTCCAGGGCTTTAGTAGGGACCACACAAGAGAGCCAGATTTCACCATTGGAGAGAGTGAAAAGGGGGAGGCTTCCAGTATTTCCTGAATTCCACCCTTTCTTAAACATGGAAAGGCCCGCCTGTAATCTCAGGTCGGGCCTTTCCTGTTTCTGTCTTGTTGTAGATGCCTTGAGTCAGGAAGTTAAGTCCTGACGGCTCCGCAAGTCAGTTATCCTCTGCTCGGCTTCTGCGTGGCTCAAGACCACAGAATGGGGCTCAAGGGTGTGCCTATCGTCAAGAAACATCATAACTTCCACCACATGAGTGCCGTGGTTATACAAAGTCACAATCTCGCCTGGGTCGATGAACTCAAAAATCTTTTCCATAAGCTTTTCCTGTTGGGTAGCGGGGCGTCCTGCTTGGGATGCCCCCCTTTACTTTATCGATCGCCTGCGGCGGATCTGCTCGCTTCGATTTTGCCGCATAATTGTTTATTTTTTGCCAGTCTTGTCCTTCTTTGTGGCCCCGGAAGAGAGGGCTCCCGCTTGAAACTCGGTCCACGCCGCTAGATTGTCTTGCTGACAGACCTTGAAGTTGGCTAGCAGCCCCTTTAATCGCTGGGCCTGGCTGAGCAGGGTTTCCGCTTGGGAAGTGGCAGGGACCTTGCTAGTGGCGGCAATTTCCGAGGCCAGTTCGGTGGCCTGGCCGATACCGGCGACGATCTTACGCAGAGCGGTGGTCATCTGATCGGCGGACGGGCTGCCAATGCCGGAGGTACCTTCGATGAGTTCTGCCGTATCTTTAGCTGTTCGGGCACTGCGGGCTGCCAGGGTACGTACCTCTTCCGCCACCTCTGCCAGGCTTGCGCAGGACTCGCTGCTTCGGGTCGATTCCGACGCGGCGCTGAGGGTCAGCAGGTTGGTTTGAAAGGCGATCTCCTCGATTACTTTGATGATCTGAAAGATCTTGCCGGTGGCGGCGGGATCTTGGTTCGCCCTCGGCTTGGGCGGGACCGTTGCCGGGGATACCGGGTCGGTTGGCCCGGTTGCCTCATCCGACATTTCAGCGGCACCCTGCGCCACCTGGTCGGCAATCCCCTGAACTTCCTGAATCAGGTCATTGAGGGCCAGGTTGGCTTTGGCCAGGGGAGCGGCAAGCAGACCCTTGGCCTGGAAGGTGAAGTCTCCCTGGGCCAGTTTTTCAAAGGTGGTCTGAATCTCCAGTTGCAGATCGTCAGCAAAGCTGTCCATGGCGCCGGCGATCTCGCCGATTTCATCGTGGCGGTCGAGGTTCAGCCGTTGGTCGAAACGGCCTTTTTTCAGGCCCTTGATCATCGCAGCGGTCTGTTTGAGCGGTTCGATAATATTGCGGGCCAGAATCAGCCCCGCTATAACCGCCAGCAGCATGACCGCCACTGCGACCGCTACCACTGAGCGGACGATCTCGACCAGGCCCTTGGCTACTGAAGCATGGGCTGTGTCCAGGTCGTCTTCGTTAAACACCGCCACGATAACCCAATCCCAAGGCTCATAATAGCTGATGGCGGCAATCCGTCGCCGCGGCTGGGCATCCCCCTCTTGCTGCAAGGTAAAGTGGTCAAAGACCACCGGAATGGCATGTTCGTCCCGGGTGTGCATTTGTCTGGCTTTGGCAATGATGTCGCGCATCACCAGGCGTCCGTCGCTGCTGTCCTGCAGATCCCACAGGCTGTTGCCTCGCAGGGCTGGATCGGGGCTGATCTGTAGTTGACCGAGATGGTCGCCGCTGCCGCCCAATACCTGCACATAACCGGTTTGACCTACGGACATGGTACGAATACCCAGGCGCAGGCTGGGCACGTTCTCCTGCATCTCGCCCACATAGAGCATGCCGACCACTTTTTGACCCGTTTGGTCCCAGATCGGCTCGTAGGCAGTCATGTACCAGGGATTGACCACAAAAGCGCGGCCGAAATAAGTTTCGCCAGCCAGTACCGCGGCGATGACCTCATTGGTTATACCGTCCGGTTGGCTATGGGGGATAAAGGTGCCGATAGCCCGGCTGCCGTCCGCTTGTAGCACGTTGGTCGCCACCCGCAGCATGTCCCCGGCTTCATTCATGCGCTGAAAGACCGTTGCCGTGCCCCCCACTAGGGATTTGATTTCGTCGACCAGTGGCGTCGGCGAGTCGGCCTTTAGGTTCTGGCCAAGCCAATCATTACCAACCTGCATTTTCGGCAAGCTAAGGTGCGTTGTTTGTTGGCTGAACTGATTGACCGCTTGCCAGTCTACGTGCTCCGGGGCGAACTTAATGCCGCCCTGCCGCTGCAGTAGATCCTCGGCAACCCGAATGTTATGGGAGACAGTTTCCTGCACTTGGGCGCGCATCACCTCGCACATCACATGGACGTTACGTGCCACCTTGCCGGCTTCTTGCCGAGCCTGTCCCTCGATGATCGCGCTGACCCGTTGGCCGATGCGCTTTTCCTGAAAACGGGTGATGCCAACGATGGCGCCGGTGGTCAGCAGTACCAGTGCAACGCCCAGGGCGGTGATCTTGCCTCGAATGGTCATGTCTGCTCCAAAAAAATCGATTTTTCAACCATATACAACCAGATTCATGCCGACATTAATCAAACAGGCTTTGGAAGTCAACGCGGAACTCTTCGTTGCGGGCTAGAGGGGGACAAAAAGTAACTGGGAAAAGAAAAGCAGGGCAAATCGAGCAGTTAAGTCTCTTCTGGCAGGGCTTGGCTCTAAATCTAAAATCATTAGCAAAGGCCGAATTTTTGATTGCACAGACAGAGGACAGAATTCATTCCTAACTACAGTTCTTTTGGCTGTTCTCTGCAAGTGTAGAGAGTTTAGTTGAGGCTGATGACGGGGGGCAGTGTTAAGGCTAGGAGGCGATGTTCGCTGGACGAATCAGGATTCGTGGTAGCCCAGCACCACGAGCAGACAACTGCCGTCGGCAATGACGTTGATACCGGCCTCTTCGCAGCGGCTTACCGCCGGGAGACTCTGGGCACCCGGTTGCATCCAGATATTTTTTATGCCGCGCAGGATGGCCTGTTCAACTACCTGCTCGGTGATCTTGGGGGGGGTGATGATGGACAGGCTTTGGACTTTGGCAGGCAGTTCTGCCACGCTTGTTGCACAGGTCAATCCTTCGATGGTTTCGGCCCGGGGGTTAACGGGAACGACCCGGCGGCCGTTCTGCTGATAGCAGCGCAACACTTTGTTGCCGTATTTGTCGCGATTGCTGGAAGCGCCAGCCACGGCAAAGGCCTCGGCGGACAGAAACTGGATGATTTTCTCTTCCATTGTTTGCTTATCAGCCATGGCAACGCTCCATCAAGGGGTTAAGCGGGTAAGGAAATGCAATAAGGGGTCCGGCCAGAGTCCGAAAACCAGGGTTAAACCCAGGCAAATGGCGATGACGGTATATTCCCCTGCATGACCCTCCACCACTTCGGCTGAAGAGGCCGGGGTCATGTACATCTGAATGACGGGCTGCAGATAAAAATAGATGGAGACCACCGATGCCAAAATACCGACCACCGCCAGCAAGGGAAGGCCGGCGGCCAAGGCGGCAGAAAAAATCGCCAGTTTACCCATAAAGCCCACCGTCGGCGGCAGACCGGCCAGGGCGAGAAGCAGCACAGTCAGAGCCAAAGCACGCAGGGGCTGGCGACGGGCCAGTCCGCGGTAGTCGCTCAGCTGCTGGGGCTCCTTGTCGCCAGAGAAGGAGGTGATGACGGCAAAGATGCCCAGGGTGATAACGCTGTAGCCAACCAGGTAGAAGAGGGCTGCGGTGCGTCCGGTGTGGTTCCAGCAGAGCAAGCCGGTGAGCACGAAGCCCATATGGACCACCGAGGAGTAAGCCAGCATCCGTTTGACGTTGCTCTGGGCCAGAGCGCAGAGGGTACCCACCACCATGGAGAGAAGAGCCAGGGATATCAACACCGGTTTAAAGATGGCCGGCGGAGCAGGCAGGGTTGCGGTCAGGGTTAGTAAGGCAGCGGTTACAGCTCCCTTGCTGCCGCTGGCCAGCAGGCCGGTGACCGGGGCGGGAGCGCCTTGATAAACATCTGGAGTCCAGAAATGAAAGGGAGCCAGTGAAAGTTTAAAGGCAAAGGCGGCCAACAGCAGGGCCATGCCGGCCAAGGCCACCGCTTGCATGGGCGCGCCAGCTAGCAAGGCGGCGGTGGCAGCGGGCAGTTGCAGGCTGCCGCTGGCGGCGTAGAGCAGAGCCATGCCGAAGGCCAATAGCCCGGCCGCTACCCCACCCGGAACCAGATACTTGAGACCGGCTTCGGCGCCGAGGGGGCAGTCCTTGTTAAAGGCGATCAGCACGTAAAAGACCAGAGTAAAGGCTTCCAACGCCAGAAAGATACCGCTCAGGGAGACGGCGGAGGACAGCAGGCCCATGCCTGCGGCGGCAAATAGCAGCAGGGCGCTGTACTCTCCACTGGGCAACTGGCGCCTGGCCAGGTAAGAGCTGGAAGAAATCAGGGTGGCGGCGGTGGCCAAGGACCAGAGAGCAATGAAAAAGCGGGCGTAAGGACCGGCAGCATACATGCCGCCCACTTCCGTCACGCAGGAGGGCAGCAGCAGGGCGCTGAGCGCTGCGTACAGGGCCAGCAGCGCTCCGACAACCAGAGGCCAGCTACGGCCGACGGAGTCTCGCGCCAGCAGGAGCAGGGCGGTGGCGCCGAGGGCCAGAATCAATAGCGGCAGCAGGGCGATCAGTTCCGGTGCAGTCACGGTAACCCTCCACTCAGGCTCAAGGGGGCGGCACCGTTCAGCAACTGCTGAGCCGGGCCGCGTAGCGGTTCAAGAAAGGTTTCCGGGTGAAGGCCAAGCCATAGTACCAGCAGCACCAGAGGGACCAACAGCAGCCATTCCTGCAAAACCAGGTCGGGCCAGGAGAGCTCATCGTGGGCCGGCCCCCAGATTACCCCCTGCAGCAGGCGTAAGATATAGATGGCGGCCAGCAGCAGGCCGCAGGCAGCCAACACCGCCCATAAGGGTTGCACACTGAAGGTGCCGATTAAAATAAGGATTTCACCAACGAAGTTATTGAGTCCTGGCAGGCCGAGGGCGGCCAGGGCAAAAAACAGCAGCATGGCCGAGAGTCTCGGCACCCGGACCCACAAACCACCCAACTCGTCAAGCTGTCGGCTACCGGCGCGCTTTTCGATCAAAGCAATAAGGATAAACAGGGCGGCGGTGGTCAGACCGTGGTTGACCATCTGCAGCAGAGCACCTTCGACGGCGGTGGTGGTCCAAGCACTCAGACCGAGCAGAATAAATCCGAGATGGGCCAGGGACGAGTAGGCCACCAGCCGCTTGAGATCCCGTTGGGCGCTGGCGATCCAGCCGCCGTAGAGAACGCCGGCCAGGGCCAGGACTGCCAGCAGTGGCAGAGCGGTTTGCGCGGTATCGGGAAACAACGGCAGGGCGAATCGTATCAGGCCGTAGATGCCGGTTTTGGCTAGCACGCCAGCCAGCAACAGGCTGCAGGCCGCCGGGGCTGTGCTGTAGGCATCAGCCTGCCAGCTATGCAGGGGCACCAGAGGGACCTTGATCAGGAAGGCCAGAGCAAAGGCGGCAAACAGCCAGGGCGCCAGCCCGGTGGGTACCGCGGTGTGTTGCAGGGCGGACAGAGCGAAACTGTAGTCGCCGCTCTGTTGGCCGTGCAGCACATAAAGGGCGATAATGGCCAGCAGCATCAGCAAGCTGCCGGCCAGGGAGAAGAGGAAGAACTTCATAGCTGCGGCGATACCGCCCCGCTGGCCCCAGATCCCGATCAGAAAGAACAGGGGGATCAGCATCAACTCCCAGCTGATGTAGAACAGCACCAGGTCGAGGGCCATGAACACCCCCAGCACCCCGGCTTCCACCAGCAGCAGCAAGGCGAAATAGGTCGGTGGCCGGTCGTCTTCATTCCAGGAGAGCCCAATCGCCAGTACCGAAAGAAAAGCGGTAAGTAAAATCATCATCAAGGCGAGGCTATCGATACCGAGACTGAAACGAATGCCCAACGCTGTAATCCAGCGGTAGTCTTCCAGTAGAAGCCAGCCCGGCTCGGTGGGCAGCAGTATGAAGCAGCCGATGGCGATGAGCAGCACCGCTAGGCTACCAGCCAGGGCCAAGCCGCGGGCAGCAGTAGGCCTTTGCTTGCAGAGCAGGCAGAGGGCTGCGGTGCCGACAGGTAGGGTCAGCAGCAGAGTGAGCAAGGGTAAGGGACAGTTACCGGTCATTATCGTTCCCATGGCATTGTTCGTTTCAAGATTGCAGCAGTTGCAACAGCAGCCAGCCGAGCAGCACGCTCAGACCCAGAGCCATAGCGGTCAGGTAATGGGACAAACGGCCGCTGGTCAGCCGGCGTAGTTGCTGGCCGCTTTGCAGGCAGAGCAGAGCCGCCCCGCGATAAAGGCCACCGAGAAATTCTTCATCAAACTGGCGCCAGGCCGTGGCCAGGGTACGGAAGGGTCGCTGTAGCAGCTCTTCCTGCCAGCGATCGGCTTCGCCGCCGCGCAAGAAAAAAGCTTCCATGCGGCCAGCCGGGCGCAGGGCGGGGCATCGCCAATAGCGGTGACGGCTCCACAGCCAGGCGGTGAGCACCAGCAAGGCAGCCGTAGCGGCCATGACAAGTTCGGCGCTCAAATGGGGATGAAGATTAACGTCGATGGTTTCCAGCAGCTGTTGCAGGCGCAGGTTTCCGCCCCACATCGGAGGTAGGTTGAGCAGGCCGCCGCCAAGGCCGAGCAGGGCCAGGGGCAGGAGGGGCCAGAGCATGCTGATCGGCAGCTTGTGGGCGATAGGGGCGAGTTGGCGTCTGCCGCACAACACATAGAGCAGCCGAAAGCTGTACAGGGCTGTCAGCAAGGCCGCCAGTAATCCGAGGCCACCGAGTATCTGAAAGTATTGTCCGCCGGCAGTGAAGGTGGCCATCAAAATGGCATCCTTGGAAAAGAAGCCGCCGGTCAAGGGCACTCCGGCCAGGCACAGACCACCGGCCAGCAGCGGCCAGAGCAGCAGGGGATGACGGCGCGCCACGCCCTGCAGGTAGGCGAGTTGTTGCTCGCCGTCGGCCAGGTGAATGACACAGCCGGCAGCCATGAACAACAGGGCCTTGAAGAAGGCGTGGACCAACAGATGAAACAGGGCGCCGCTGACTGTGCCGGCTCCCACAGCCAGGAACATATATCCCACCTGGCTCATGGTCGAGTAGGCCAGCAGTCGTTTCAGATCCCGTTGAGCCAGAGCGCAAGCGGCCCCGTATAGGGCTGTGATGGCGCCGACGGTGGCGACGGCGGCCATGGCTGTTGAAGATAAGCTGAGCAGAGGGAAGAGTCGGCAGAGCAGATAGACGCCGGCAGTGACCATGGTCGCAGCATGGATCAGGGCGGAAACCGGAGTCGGCCCGGCCATGGCGTCGGGCAGCCAGGTCATGAAGGGCAGTTGGGCCGATTTGCCGCAGGCTCCGGCCAGCAACAGCAAGCCGAGAGCGGTGACAGTGGCCACCGGCAGAGTCGCAGCCTGAGCGTTAATGGCTTCCAGATTCAGGGTGCCGGTCAACTTAAACAGCCATAGAATGGCGATCAGTAAAAACAGGTCGGCACTACGGGTTACTAGAAAAGCCTTGCGACCGGCGCTGGCATTGGCGTCCTTCTGATACCAGTAGCCGATCAAGGCGTAGGAGCAGAAGCCGACCCCTTCCCAGCCAAGCAACAACAGCAGCAGGTTGTCGGCCAGCAACAGGGTCAGCATGGCAAACACGAATAGATTGAGCAGAGCGAAGAAGCGGCTGACCGCAGGTTCCTTGTGCAGATAGGCAACGGCGTAGATATGAATGAGGGTCGCCACGCCGGTTACCATGAGGCACATGCAGGCCGCCAGGCGATCATAATGAAAGGCGAAGGAAACCTGCAACGGCCCGCTTTGCAGCCAGCTGAAGAGCTCCAGGGTGGTGCCGTCGCCACTGGCCAAGGGCCAGGCCAGGGCGCTGGCGACCGTCGCAGACGCCACTGCCAGAACCGCCAGCAGTTCAGTAACCCGCCGCGGCCAGCAGCCGCCGCCGAGCATGATCAGGCCGGCCCCACACAGGGGCAGCAGCACGATAAGGCCAATCAGCACGTCGTTCATCCCTGCATATCCTTAAAGGTGTTGACGTCGATGGTGCCGGTGCGGCCGTGCAGATAGACCACCATGGCCAGGGCTACCGCCACTTCGGCAGCGGTGACGGCCATGATCAACATGACCATCATTTGGCCGTCCAATTGTTGCCAGAAGGCCGAGCCCGCGACCAGCACCAGGCCTGCAGCATTAAGCATGATTTCCACGCCGATAAGAATCATGACCAGGTTGCGCCGCATCAGAGTGCAGGACAGGCCCATGAAAAAGAGCGCTGCGGCGACCAGCAAAATATGGTTTAAAGGCACGATCATGACGATTCCTCCCCCTGACGGGCTTTGCGGCGCCGGCCAAGGTAGTAAGCGCCCACGGCGGCAAACAATAACTGGAAGGAGACGATTTCCACCGCCAGGCCGTAGCGGCTGAACAGGGCGGCGCCGAAACTGCGCGGAGAGGCATAAAAGAGCGGCACTCCTGCACGACTGGCCGGATCAAAGGTCAGAATCAGGCCGCCGGAGACCAGCAACAGCAGAAACAGCAGCAGCGCCGGTGCCCACTGGTCGCGACTCAAGGCAGGCCTTTGCGAGCCGGGGCTCAGTTCCAGGGTCATGATAACAAACAGAAACAGCACCATGATGGCGCCGGCATAGACGATCACCTCCCAGGCTGCGATGAGGGGCGCGCCAAGCAGGTAGAACATCAGAGCCAGGGCAAAAAAGGCATTAATGAGGAAGATGACCGCATGCACCGGACTTCTGCGGGTGATGCAGAGCAGGGTCGCCAGCAGGGCGGTGGCTGCCAGTAGATAAAATAGTAAGCTTGCCATAGTCACTTCCTCGCTCAGGGCAAGTTGGATTTAATGTTGACCGGCGGAAGTTCGTCGTCATTGCCGCCGCGGGGGGCCACGACACCGATGCCGCTATGGCGGTAGAAGTGGTAGTCGGGGTCCTTGCCGCCATGGTCGACGAGTAGGTCCTTTTTTTCCCAGACCAGTTTCAGGGGGTCGCGATTGCCCAGTTCGTACTCGGGGCTCATTTGGATAGCCATAGTCGGGCAGGCTTCGGCACAGAGTCCGCAATAGATACAGCGGGCGAAGTTGATACGAAACCAGGCCGCGTGGCGACGTCCGTCTTCCCGTTCGGCGGCCTGCATGGAGATGCAGTCGACGGGGCAGGCCGCACTGCACAGATGACAGGCCACGCAGCGCTCCTCGCCCTCCGGGTCGAGAGTCAGAATCATCCGTGCCCGATAGCGGGCAGGCGGGATGCGTTTCTGCTCTGGATAGGAGATGGTTACCGGCCGCTTAAACAGATAGCGCAGGGTGACCCAGAAGGGTTGGAAGGTGCCCTTGATATCTCGCCAAAGGTTCATGATGCTCCTCCCAGCCAGAGCAGCACGCCGCCCGTGACTAGCAGATTAACCAGGGCCAGAGGCACCAGGATTTTCCAGCCGAAGGCCATCAACTGGTCGTAGCGCAGGCGTGGCAATGTGCCGCGAATCCAGATGAAGACAAAGGCCACGGCCAGCACCTTGCCCAGAAACCAGACGATGGGTGGCAAAAACGGGCCGTGCCAGCCACCGAGGAACAGACTGGTGACGATGGCGCCGAGGACCACCATGTTAAGATATTCGCCGACGAAAAACAGGCCGAAGCGCATGCCGGAATACTCGGTGTGATAGCCCGCTACTAATTCATTCTCCGCTTCGGGAAGNNTCCGGAATACTCGGTGTGATAGCCCGCCACTAATTCATTCTCCGCTTCCGGCAGGTCGAAGGGAGTGCGTTTCGACTCGGCCAGGGCACTGATGAAGAAGATGCCGAAGGCCAAAGGATTGGTCAGGGCAAAGGGCAGTGATGCTTGAGCCTGCACGATCTCTGTCAGGGAGAAGGAGCGGGCCATGAGAACCACCGGCACGATGGACAGGCCCATGGCCAACTCGTAGGAGAGCATCTGGCCCATGGCGCGCAGGGCGCCGAGCAGGGCGTACTTGGAATTGGAGGCCCAGCCGCCGAGGGCGACGCCGTACACCGCCAGGGAGGAGAGGCCGAAAAAATAGAGAATGCCGACATTGAGGTCGCAGACCACCATCGGTAGCTGGCGGCCGAATATTTCCAGGGGCGGCGCGAAGGGGACCACGGCAAAGGCCAGCAGGGCAGTGACTGCTGCCAGGCCTGGCGCCAGCATAAATAGCCATTTATCAGCCTGCGCCGGAATAAAATCTTCTTTGGTGAGGAGTTTGATCAGATCCGCCAAGGGCTGCAGCATACCGCCGAAGCCGACCCGGTTGGGTCCGTAGCGGCGCTGCATGCGTCCCAGAATTTTGCGTTCGGCGAGCACCAGATAGGCGGCCATGGACAGCAGCACGGCGAGGATCATGCCGAGTTTAATCAGTATTAACAGGCCGGTGAGCAATAGATCGTTCATGGCGCGCTCACTTTCTCCACCCGGCAGGGCAGGGGCGGTTGACCGGGATAGAGACTCTCCAGTTCCGTGTTGCGCAGGCGCGGTACGATGATCACGCCTGTAGCCATGCGGTCGCTGAGTCGGGCCGGTAGGGTCAGTTGCGCATCGCCGGCAGTGAGCTGTACCAGATCGTCGTCGGCGATGCCGAGGCGACCTGCGTCGAGCTCATGAAGCAGCAGGTAGGGTTGTGTAAGAACCGGATCAAGGGGCGCCGAATGAACGCTTAAGAGTTCGGAACCGTACAGGGTTTCGCAAACCAGCAGCTGCAGGGAATCGCTTACGTTGGGTGCCACTGAAGGGAGGGGAAGTGGCCCTTTGGCTCCGGCTTGAACCCGTAGCCCATCTCCTTCGGCCGACAATTCCGGCAGGCCGGCCAAGCGCGGTTCTTTTGTTGCTAGTTCCCGTCGGATCTTGGTGAGATCAACGGGCAGGTCGCACAACTCGGCCAGTATCGCCCAAGCTTGACAGGGCAAGGCGCCGGGAGTGACCGTTGAAAAACTCCGGGGCGGATGACCACCCTGGCCGGTGATGCGCAGGGGCTCCCCTGGATTGAAGACTTGAGCGAAGGGCTGCATGCGGCCTTCGTTGTTGATCAGGGTGCCGGTCCCTTCTGCCAGAGCCGTGGTCGGTAGCAGCAGATCGGCTTTTGCCGCGGTGAGACTGGGCAGATGGTCGAGGACGGCCAAAAAATCGAGCTGTTCCAAACCTTGCAGCAATTGCTGTCGATCGGGGCAGTCGGCCAGGGGATCGGCCTCCAGGCAAAGCAGGGCTTTGATCCGGCCAGAGGACATGTCCATCAGCAGTTGATCGAAATCCGGGCCATCGGCGGCCAGCAGGGCGGCACCGAAGCTGTTGGCTTCCGGCAACAGAACCATTGCCCGGCAGGGGCGTTCCTCACTATTCAGCTTTTGCGCTGCGGCCAGCAGGGCTGTGTTGCCTTCGGCACCGAGCAGGTCGCTGCCGCCGATCAGTACTGGGCGCTGGGCTTCCTGCAGGGCCCCTGTCAGAGGCTGTAGTTTGGTCGGCAGGGTCTCACCCCGAGCCAGAGCACTGAGTAGCTGGAGCAGCTCTTGAGGCTGGCAGGGCAGATATTCTGCGCTGCAGGGAAGCTCTACCGGCCGTGGGTCGCAGATCATGACCCGGCCTCCGTTGCGAACCGCCTGGCGAATGGCCAAGGCGAGCATGGGCCCTTCGGCCAGCGGGTCGGCTCCCGTCAGCAGCAGCAGATCGCTGTTGCGCACATCGGCGAGACTGGCACTAAGCGCCGTGGGCAGGGTGGTGATAGCGCGGGCGGCTCGATCACGTCCAGCATGACTGCCGTAAACGGGTGCGGCGCAGCCGAGCTTCTCGCTCAGGCGACGTAATAGATAGTTGGCTTCCAGGCTGGCCCGGCCGGAGCCGACCAGGGCGATAGAATCGCTACCGTGACGGTCGACCAGTCCCCTCAGACGCTGCAGCAGAACCTCAAGAGCTTCGCTCCAGGGCAATTCATCGCCGTGCAACAGGGGCGTGCGTGGGCGCTCGGGGTGATTGACGTAGTCGTAGCCGAAGCGTCCCCGATCGCAGATAAAGCAACCGTTGACCTCGGGGTTGTTGCCGGAACGGACTCGTTGTAATTCCCGGAAACGGGCGCCTGGGATCGTCGCGCAGCCGAGGGAGCAGTGGGGGCAGATCGAAGGGGCTTCTTGCAGATCCCAGAACCGCGAAGTAAAGCGGTCGGGCTTATTGGTCAGCACTCCTGTCGGACAGACGTCGATCAGATTGCCGGCAAAGGGGCTCTCCAGGGGGCCGTCCTGAAAACGCCCGAAATAGAGGCGCTGATTGGAGCCGAGCACGCCGTAATCGGTGCCGCCGCAGTAATCCTGGTAGGTGCGTACGCAGCGGTAACACTGAATACAGCGATTCATTTCGTGGGCGATAAAGGGGCCCAGATCCTGGTTCAGGTAGGTGCGTTTTTTGCCCGTATAGCGCCGAACGCTGTGACCGCTGGCCACGGTCATTTCCTGCAGTTGGCATTCGCCTCCCTCATCGCACACCGGACAGTCGTGGGGGTGGTTAATCATCAGCCACTCGATGACCTGGCCGCGGTAAGCGACCGCCTCGGGAGCTTCCGTTGATACCACCATGCCGTCCTTGGCTGGGACCATGCACGACATCTGAATGCCCTTGACCGGACCTTCGGTGAACAGCATGGCGCACAGCCGACAGGCGCCGACAGCGCCAAGGGCCTCATGGTAGCAGAAGTGGGGCACAACGATGCCGAGCTGTTGGGCGGCCTGCAGGACGTTGGTCCCTTCCGGCACGGTTACGCTCTGGTTGTCGATGATCAGAGTCGGCATGATGTTCAGGATTCCTTTAGCGAGCTGTTGCGGGGTAATGGGCAACGGCCTTTTTTAACGTGATCGAGCACTTCTTCCTCAAAAAGACGCAGCAGGCCGTCGACCGGGCCCATGGCGCCGAGGGCCAGGGCGCAGAAGGAACGGCCGTTGATGTGCCCCAGCAGTTCCCGCAGCATGGCTACATCATCGGCGGTACCCTGTCCGTTTTCAATCTTCTCCAATACCCAGCAGACCATGGGTAGGCCATCCCGACAGGGGGTGCACCAGCCGCAGCTTTCCCGGGCGAAGAAGCGCATCAGATTGAGGGTTGCCGCAACCATGCAGGTCTGGTCGTCGAAGACCACCAGGCCGCCGGTGCCGAGGCGGGTCTTGACCGCTTCTAGGGGGACGTAATCCATGGCCACGTCCAAGTGGGCCGCGGTCAGGTAAGGGGTCGAGGCGCCACCGGGCAGGCAGGCCTTGAATTTGCGCTCCTGCCAGACGCCGCCGCCATGTTCCTCCACCAATTCACCGATGGTTACGCCCATGGGCAGCTCGACGCAGCCGGGGCGGTTAAGGTGGCCGGCCAGGCCATAGAGCTTGGTGCCGGCGCCTTCTTCGGTAAGAGCCAGGTCGGAGAACCACTGAGCCCCGCCGTTGATGATGTGCGGGATGTTGGCCAGGGTTTCGATATTGTTGAGGACCGTTGGTTTGGCAAACAGGCCCTTAATGGCCGGGAAAGGCGGTTTTGAGCGGGGGTTGGGCCGCTTGCCCTCCAGTCCATTCAGCAGAGCGGTCTCTTCGCCGCAAATGTAGCGGCCGGCGCTGCGGTGGACATGCAGTTCAAAGGAGAATTCGCTGCCGAGGATATTGCGACCAAGAAGTCCGGCCTGTTTCGCTTCGGCGATGGCCTGCTGCAGGTTGGCGTAGCACTGGTCGTAGGCGTAGCGCAGAAAGATGTAGCCGGTGGTGATGTTGAGGGCGAAGGCGGAAAGGGCCATTCCCTCTAACAATTGGTGAGGGTCGGCCTCGAGAAGATGGCGATCCTTGAAGGTTCCCGGCTCCATTTCGTCGCCGTTGCAAACCAGATACTTGTCGCCGGGGGCGTCGAAGGGGAAGAAAGACCATTTGAGGCCGGTGGAGAACCCGGCGCCGCCGCGGCCGCGCAGTCCCGAGGCTTTGACCTCATCGCGGATCTGGGCGGGCTGCAGTTCGCGCAGAGCCTTCTCCAGTCCCTGGTAACCACCCTTCTGGCGGAACTCGTCAAGCAGCACCGTATGTCCGGGGCGACGGTTTTTGAACAGCAGCTGGCTCATGCTTCGGTCTCCTGACGCTCATCGGCCAGAATGGTATTGATGCGCTCGACGGTCAGGTCACCGTACAGCCGCTCGCCGATGCGCATGGCCGGCGCTTCGTTGCAGGCTCCGAGGCAGCAAGTCGGCAGCAGGGTGAAGAGGCCGTCGCTGGTGGTTTCGCCGGGAGCGATGTCGAGGACTTGCTGCAGGTGACGATAGACGGTTTCGGCGCCACGGCTCCAGCAGCAGATGGAATCGCAGATGTGGATCACCTTGCGTCCTACCGGGCTGCGATAAATCTTGTCGTAGAAGGTGGCTACTTCGTCGACCTGCAGAGGCGACAGGCCCAGCAGCTTGGCAGCTAGTTCCACCCCGGCATCGGGCACCCAGCCGTGGTGCTTTTGCACGGCCTGCAGTACTTCGACGATCAATTCGCGAGGCTCATGAACAGCAGCGATTTGCTGTTTCAATTCAGCGATTTCCTGGGGTGGCAGCAGCTCTGACATATCAACGATCCAAATCGGCCAGGACAAAGTCGACCGATCCGAGGTTGGTGATTAAATCGGAAATCAGGCCACCGCGACTGAGCAGCGGCATGGCCTGAATGTGAGGAAAGGACGGGGTGCGAATACGCATCCGGTAGGGGATGCTGGTGCCGTCGCTGACCGCATAGTAGCCGCATTCGCCTTTACTCGACTCAACGGCGCGGTAGCATTCTCCGACCGGCGGGGTCGGTCCCCGTGAGACATTAACAAAATGATGAATCAGGCTGTCAATATCCTGCAGGCCATCCTCCCGCTGGGGATAGGAGTAGCGGTAGGCATCGTTCATCCAGCGCCCGCCCGGCATCCGCTCGGCAGCCTGGCGCACGATTTTCAGGCTCTGACGCAACTCTTCAAGGCGTACCCGGTAGCGGGCGTAACAGTCGCCGCCTTGGGCGGTGGCGATATCGAAGTCAAACTCCTCGTAGCCGCCGTAGGGCATGGTTTGGCGCAGATCCCAGGCCAGGCCAGTGGCCCGCAGGTTGGGACCGGTGAAGCCCCAGTCTATGGCGTCTTCGCGGCTGATGACACCGACTCCTTCGGTACGGGCACGGAAGATCGGCCCGTCGCTAAGAAGGCGGTCGAATTCATCGATATGTTTGTGAAAATCGGTGCTGAAGGCAGCTACTGCTGCTTGCCAGCCTTCAGGCAGATCGGCGGGAAGCCCACCGATACGGAACCAGGCCGGGTGCATGCGACCGCCGGTAATCAGTTCGACGATGTCGAAGATCCGCTCGCGAATCTCAAAAGCGTAGAACACCGGGGTCATGGCACCTACGTCGTGGGCAAAGGAGCCAAGCCATACCAAGTGGCTGGAGATGCGGAACAGTTCTCCAAGCAGGATGCGCACGAAGCGGGCCCGGGGCGGTACTTCGACACCGAGCATGGTTTCGACGCTGTGCAGATAGGCCAGGTTGTTGAGAGAGCCGGCCAAGTAGTCGATGCGATCGGTGTAGGGGATGAACTGGGCCCAGTGTTGGCGCTCAGCGATCTTCTCCGCGCCGCGGTGGTGGTAACCGAGGTCGGCATCGAGATCGACGACCTCTTCGCCAGCCAGCTGCAGGATCAACCGCAGTACGCCGTGGGTGCCGGGATGCTGCGGGCCGAGGTTGAGGAGCATGGTCTTCTCGCCGTCGACTTGCATCCGGCCCTTGAAATAGTCCTCGGCCGGGCGAGGCTCGAGAGCGGCGATATCCTCCCGAGTGAAGGGGGCCATCTCCGTAGCGCGGAAGGGCTGATCCTTGCGCAGGGGGTGACCCGACCAGTTGTCCGGCATGAGAATGCGGCGCAGATCGGGGTGGCCGTTAAAGCGGATGCCGAACATGTCGTAGGCTTCCCGCTCGTACCAGTTAGCTGCCGGCCAAAGTTCGGTGATGGAGGGGACTTCAGGTTCCTCCCCCGTCAGCGGTACCTTGACTCGCAGATAGCCGGGCTGGTCAAAGGACAGCAGATGATAAACCAGGGTGAAATCGTGGTCCGGGCGCTGGCGACGGGCGCTTTCATCGACGGCGGTCAGATCTTCCAGGCGCTTATAGGGCTGTGGCGCGTCGTGCTTCAGGTAACGCAGAAGTTCCGGCGCATGCTCCGCGGCCACCTGCAGGGTCGGCATGTCCTTGGCCTGATCATCGATTTGCACCAGGTCGCCGAAACGTTCCGTCACCTGCTGTTGCAGATTGTCGCTGCCAGCGGGAAAGGTAACTTTCGGTTGGCTGAGGCGCCACATGCCGTCGCTGCGCTGCTGCCAGAAGTTCGGCTGCAGCATGGAACTGCCGCGCAGCGGGGTGTTGCCATAGCCCGGTCCACGGGGATCGCGGCTCTTGCTCAGGCCGTCGACCAGCCATGGGCCGCTGGTCCCTTCAGTGCCACCTTGCAGGCCGAGTACCGGTCGGGCTGGCCGTTCATTCCTGGCGATCTTGTCCTGCAGCAGTTGCAGGCCTTGAATAAAAGCTTCGGGACGGGGCGGGCAGCCAGGGATGTAAACATCGACGGGCAGGATCTGGTTGATACCCTGCATGACGCTGTAGACGTCGTACATGCCGCCGGAGTTGGCGCAGCTGCCCATAGCGATGACCCATTTGGGGTTGGCCATCTGCTCATAGACCCGCAGGATAGCCGGAGCCATTTTTTTAAAAGGGGTGCCGGCGATAACCATCAGGTCCGCTTCGCGGGGTGAGCCGCGCATCACCTCGGCGCCGAAGCGGGCCAGATCGAAACGGGGCGTCATGCTGGTCATCATTTCGACGAAGCAGCAGGACAGGCCGAAAAACATCGGCCAGAGGCTGTTTTTACGTCCCCAGTTGATGGCATCGTCGAGGCTGGTGAGAAGAATATTGTCGGGCAGGTCCCTGCTCATCGGCCCTCCTTGGTTGCGCTGCGCCGTTGACGGGAAGGACTCCAGTCAAGGGCCCCTTCGGCCCACAGGTAGATCAGGCCGAGAAAGAGGATGACGATAAAGAACAGGATTTGCAGAAAGCCACTCCAGCCGAGCAGGTCGTAGGCTACAGCCCAGGAAGAGATAAAAACCACCTCGACATCGAATACGATGAAGAAAATCGCTACCAGATAGAAGGGCACCGGTCGGCCAGGCTGTGCTGGGCCGGTGGGGTCAACACCCGATTCGTAGGGCTGGTCCTTGAACTTTGAGTGGGTTTTTTGGCCGATCAGACGGCAGGCGATAAGCAGAAAGGCAATCAGTCCGATCGCCATGGCAGCGTATAGGCCTAGAGATAGCAGGTTCTCAGCGGGGGGCATCAGTTCACTACCAGGGGCAGCGACGGCCGATATGGGAAGAGCCTCCAGAGGCATGGGCCACTCATTGCAGTGCGAGAAATAAAATGCCGGAACGCTGCCGGCGACAGTCGGTTGCCCAATAATGGCCGTCGTAAGGACAAGCTCTTGAAAAGACACCGGTAAGGTAAAAACAATAGCACAAATTATTGGCAGAGCCAAGGGGCGGGCATGAACAACAGGGATCAGGGAGTATGGGACTAGCTGCGGCCGTCGGTGATGGCGTCGCGGGCCAGTTCATCGCAACGTTCATTTTCCGGATGGCCGTTGTGGCCACGAACCCAGCACCACTCAACCTCATGGGGGGCGCAGGCCGCTTGCAGTCGTTCCCAGAGATCGCGATTGGCGACCGGTTCCTTTTTGGAATTCTTCCAGCCCTTCTTGATCCAGTTGTGGATCCATTCGGTGATGCCCTTGTGGACATACTGGGAATCGGTGGTCAGGCGTGCCCGGCAAGGCCGCTTCAGGGCTTCGAGGCCGACGATGGCAGCCATCATCTCCATGCGATTGTTGGTGGTGTCGGGATCGTATCCCGACAGTTCTCTGGTTTGGGAGCCAGAGCGCAACAGGGTGCCGTAGCCTCCGGGACCGGGGTTTCCTGAACAGGCACCGTCACTGAAGATTTCTACCAGGTTGTTGTCTGTCGACATGGCTGGGCTCTCGGAAAAGTTTGATTGGATTGACTGAGCAGAAAAAGCAACAGCCCCATTACCGTGGGTAATGGGGCTGTCAGTTGTTGGCGTCCCCAGGGGGATTCGAACCCCCGTCGCCGCCGTGAAAGGGCGGTGTCCTGGGCCAGGCTAGACGATAGGGACTTATCTGGTGAGCCGCGTAGGGATCGAACCTACGACCATCTGATTAAAAGTCAGATGCTCTACCAACTGAGCTAGCGGCTCTTGCTCACAACGGAATGCAGTTATACTGAATCGCCCCAAAAGAGTCAACCTCTTTTTTCAATTTTTTTCAGGGTTTTGAACATTCTAACAATATCGGGCCAAAATAGCTGATATCTGATTCTGTTGAATCGTGATTCCCTGCCGGTGCCTTAGCCCTGAAACGGGTTGCGCAACTGGATGGTCTGATCCCGCCGGGGGCCGACGGAGACCAGGATAATCGGGCAGCCGCTGACCTCTGCCAGTTTCTTCAGATAGTCCTTGGCCTTTTCCGGCAGTTCCTCGTAGCTGGTGGCGCCGCATAGGTCGCTCTGCCAGCCTTCGACTTCCTCGTAAACCGGGGTGCACTCCTTGAGGACTTCGAGGTCGTTGGGAAACTCTTCCAGTAGTTCGCCGCGATAGGAATAGGCGGTGCAGAGCTTGATGGTTGCCAGCTCATTGAGCACGTCCATTTTGGTAATGGCCAGGCCGGTCATGCCGCTAGCTCGCACCGCGTAGCGCAGGGCCACGGCATCGAACCAACCGCAGCGCCGAGGGCGACCGGTAGTAGAGCCGAACTCGTTGCCGGCTTCGCGCAATTTCTGGCCCATTTCGTCGTGCAATTCGGTGGGGAAGGGCCCTTCGCCGACTCGGGTGACATAGGCTTTGGAGATGCCGATCACCTGGTCGAGGAAGCGCGGACCTACGCCGGCACCGATGCAGGCGCTGCCCGATATGGTGGAAGAGGACGTGACGTAGGGGTAGGTGCCGTGGTCGATGTCGAGCAGGCAGCCCTGAGCTCCTTCGAAGAGTATTTTGCTGCCCTCTTTCATGCTGTCGTTGACCAGCAGAGAGGTGTTGCCCAGGTACTTGATCAGGGCTTGGCCGTAGGCATTGTATTCTTCGAGAATAGCGGCTTCATCAAGGGGTGTCTCGTCGAGATACTTCTCGAGCAGGAAGTTCTTCTCCGGAAGAAACTCTTTGACCTTGCGGGCAAAGATCTCGGGATTCACCAGGTCGGCGACACGGATGCCGCGCCGGCCGATCTTGTCCTCGTAAGTCGGGCCGATGCCGCGACCGGTAGTGCCGATTTTGCGAGCGCCCGACTTTTTTTCTCGGGCGATGTCGATGGCCTTGTGGTAAGGCATGATGACATGGGCATTGCCGTCGACGACCAGTTGGGAGTCGTCCTGCAGGTAACCCTTCTGTTTCAATTGTTTTATTTCCTGCAAAAAGACTTGGGGGTCAAGAACCACGCCGTTGCCGATCAGGCAACGCTTGCCTTTGTGCAGAATGCCCGAAGGTATCAGGTGCAGAACTGTCTTTTCGTTGCCCACCACAAGGGTGTGGCCTGCATTGTTGCCGCCCTGAAAGCGGACTACCTGGTCGGCATACTCAGTGTAGATATCAACGACCTTGCCTTTGCCTTCATCGCCCCATTGGGAGCCTACGATCACTACATTAGCCATATTCTTTAAAATCTCCTGATCGAAATTACAGACAAAAGCCCTCGGCCAATAGGGACCGGTAGGGGATTTGTTGCTCACTGTCGTCGGCAAGTCGGATCAGTCGGACTGTATCGTCCGGTTCGCCGACCACCATGACAAAGCGGTAATTCATTTTAAGGGCATACTGAATACTATCTTCCAGTTGTCTATCGATGATGTCACGGGCGACCGAGTAACCTTGCTGGCGCAGGGCTTGGGCAGCCAATTGGGCCGGTTGCTTGTTGCTGCCCGCCTGAAAGATCAGCACGTCGGCATATTTTGCCGCGCTTTTCTCCAGTTGTTTGTCGAAAGCGCTCAGCAGGTGCAACAGGTTGAAGGCAAAGCCCGTTGCCGGGGCTGGCATGCCGTAGCGCGCGGTCAGATTATCGTAGCGACCGCCGGAGCAGACCGCTTGGCCAAGGCCGCTGAGAAAGCCCTGAAAGGTGATGCCGGTGTGGTAATCGACGCCACGCAGCTCGCCAAGGTCGAAGGTGATGTGTTTTTCCACGCCGTAGACTTCGAGCACTTCCAGGACCTGCTTGAGGTTGTTAAGGGCTTGTCGGGAGCGGTCGTTGACAACCGCTGCCTCCGCCCGATCCAGGACTTCCCTGCCACCGAACAGTCGCGGCAAGGCCAGAATCGCTTGCCGGTCCCGATCCTCGAGATTCAGCCCCTGCAGCAGCTCCGCCAAGCCCGAATTGTCCTTGCGGCCAATAGCGCATTGCACCTGTTGGGCCTGTTGCGACGACAAGGGTAGATCGGCCATCACGCCACGAAAAAATTCCACCTGGCCGATGTCGATGGTGAATTCCTCGGCGCCGAGGGCCTGCAGGCATTCGACGGCCATGGCGATCATTTCCGCATCGGCTTCAGGACCACCCAGGCCGATGAGCTCGACCCCGGTCTGAAAGATTTCCCGATCCTTGCCGGCTTGCTGCTCGGCGTGGCGCAGGACCTGGCCGCTATAACAGAGGCGCTGGGGCAGGGGCGCATGTTGCATGCGGGTGGCGACGATGCGTGCCACCTGCGGCGTAATGTCCGGCGAAAAGGCCACCAGCTTACCGTCCTGACGGTCATCGAACCGGAAGGTCTTTTCCCGTAGTCCCTCTCCCAGGCCCTTTTCCAGCACGTGGAGAAATTCCAGCGAAGGCGGAATGACGGGCCGAAAGGCCCAGCGGTGAAAGACCTCCTGCAGGGTGTGCTTCAGCTGTTCGATCTTGGCCGCCTTAATCGGCAGGAAGTCTTTTACCCCTTTGGGTAACATGGCTTCCGAAATAGTCTGCTGAGTAACGG
>LGVE01183061.1_pt1 | contig 22234 bp, 20 predicted proteins | sample 469871 | NCBI WGS metagenome assembly LGVE01 (sample SAMN03893561, study PRJNA290197) | marine sediment metagenome | material: sediment; isolation source: combined push core samples #3730, #5133, and #5579 collected at Hydrate Ridge | place: Pacific Ocean: Hydrate Ridge | reverse complement strand
TTATTAGATAAAGCAAAAAATGTATTAGCATATGAAATAGATAAAGATTTAATTCCTATTTTACAAAATAATTTTAAAAATAAAAATTTAACATTAATTAGTGATGATATATTAAAACGTAATATTGATGAAGATATAAAAACAATCGATGGTGAATTTGATAAAATAGTATTAATAGCGAATTTACCATATTATATTACTACTGCTATTGTTATGAAGATTTTAGAAGAATCTAATCTAATTTCTGAATTGGTTATAATGATGCAATACGAAGTAGCAATGCGATTTACATCAAAACCAAGTACTAAGGATTACAACTCTTTAAGTGTTGTTATTCAGTTTAAAACAGATTCAAAAATAGCTATGAAAGTACCAAAATCTGTATTTATTCCGATACCAAACGTTGATAGTGCTGTTGTACACATGAAAATCAAAGAAAAATATGATTTAGCACCAGATAATTTGGAACTGTTTTATAAAATAGTAAAAAAATCATTTACGCAAAGAAGAAAAACTTTGGTTAATAATATATCTACTGCTTTCAATTTACCGAAAGCACAAATTATCGATATCCTTGTTGATCTAGGGCATAGTGCAACGGTAAGAGGAGAGAAATTAAGTGTTTCTGAATTTGTTGAATTATCAAATATATTTAATAGAGAAATTTTTTAAATCAGTAATTTGATTTGAAATTTCTCTATTTTTCACTCATATGTTAAAATAAAGTAGGTGATAGCAATGGTAAAAGAAAAAGCGTATGCAAGAATCAATCTTTTCTTAAATGTTATAAACAAACGAATTGATGGATACCATGATTTAGAAATGGTAATGGCATCAATTGATCTTTTTGATGTTCTTACTTTTAAATCACTTGAAACAAAAGAGATTATTGTAGAATCAGATATTTTAATAACTAAGAACGTTGAGGACAATCTAGTGTTTAAAGTTGCTCATTTTTTACAAACTGAATTTGATGTAACAAAAGGAGTACATATAACAATAAAAAAAGATATTCCCATTGAAGCAGGATTGGCTGGAGGAAGCGCTGATGCAGCTGCAACGTTAAGAGGATTAAATAAGTTATGGAAACTAGAATTACCTTTAGAAGACTTAGCTAAAATCGGTTCTGAGTTTGGGGCAGATATACCTTTTTGTGTCTTTAATAAACTTTGTATAGCTAGAGGAAAAGGTGAAGACTTATTCTTTTTAGATAAAAAAGTTAACTGTCCAATATTAATAGTTAATCCAAATATTAGGATAAGTACTAAAGAAGTATTTGAAAGGTTTGAAGAAAGTGATGTTCAAATACGAAAAATAAATGATATGACTGCGGGTATATATAATAGGAATGCTGAATTAATATGCCGAGAGTTATATAATTCTTTAGAGAAAGTTGCTTTTGAAATGGAACCAATAATTAGAGAAATAAAAAATAAAATGATTGATATAGGTCTTCAAGGAGCCTTAATGAGTGGGTCTGGTTCAACAGTTTTTGGAATATCAAAAGATAAAGCTAAATTGAAAAAAGCATATGAAACATTCAATGATAAATACTTTAAAAGAATGACCAAAATAAGGTAGATAGCCGTTTGTAGCAAAAAAAGAGTTTGAATCCATTTTCTAAATATGCTATAATTTATATAGAAGTTGTACAAATAAATAGATGCGAGGTGGTATTATGAACATAACGGACGTTAGAGTGAAAAAATTCAATGGACAAAACAGATTGAAGGCTATTGCTGCTATAACAATTGACGAATGTTTTGTGGTTCATGAATTACGCATTATCGATGGAAAAGCGGGACTATTTGTTGCAATGCCAAGTAGAAAAATGCCGAATGGAGAGTTTAAGGATGTTGCTCATCCTATTAATCAAGAAACTCGAAATCAAATCGAGAATGCAGTGATTGAAGCATACAATCTACTGCCAGACGAATAAAATAATTACTTAAATGTAACTTTTTTTGAAAAGTTGCATTTTATTTTGCAATTTATTTAACAAAGTGTTAATGTATAACCGGAATGATAAAATATATATTTTTTGGAGGTCTTTTTATGGCTTATATTGATGGACACAAAGTTTTATTATTTAGTTTAAGCGCTAATCCTAAATTAGCGAAAGAAATTTCAGATTTTACAGGTATTCCTTTAAGTAAAATTGATTTAGATCGTTTTGCTGATGGTGAGATTGGAATTAATTTACCAGAAACAGTAAGAGGACATCATGTTTTTTTAGTACAACCAACACATGAACCTGTAAACGAAAACATTATGGAATTATTGATTACAGTAGACGCTATGAAAAGAGCATCAGCAAAAAATATTAATGTTATAATGCCTTATTATGGATACTCAAGACAAGATAGAAAATCAAAATCGAGACAACCGATTTCGGCTAAATTAGTAGCAAATTTAATCGAAGTTGCGGGCGTAACTAGAGTATTAGCTATGGATTTACATGCAAGCCAGATTCAAGGGTTTTTCGATATTCCAATTGATAACTTTAGAGCAATGCCAATCATAGTTGAGTATTTTGAAAACAAGAAATTTAAAGATGATTTAGTTATTGTTGCTCCAGATCATGGAGGAGCCGTTCGTGCCCGTAAAATGGGAGATGCAATGCATTGCCCAATAGCAATTATAGATAAAAGAAGACCAAAACCAAATGTCGCTGAAGTAATGGGGATAGTTGGAGATGTTGATGGTAAAATAGCAATATTAATTGATGATATGATAGATACAGCTGGAACTATTACAGCTGCTGCTCGCGCTTTAATGGATCGTGGAGCAAAAGAAGTTTATGCAGCATGTACTCATCCATTATTTACGCCACCTGCAATTGATAGAATAAATAATTCACCATTAAAAGAAGTTATATGCACAAATACCATTATGCTTCCAAAATATAAAAAATCGGAAAAAATTATTCAATTAAGTGTTGGAGAATTAATAGGAAAAGGTGTAATGAATATTATTAGTGACAAACCATTAAGTAGTTTATTTGAATATGAAGAAAAAGCAGCAGAAAACAAATAAGTAGATGATTTCATCTACTTTTTTTTATGTAAAAATGGTATAATTAGAATACGAGGTGATATATATGGATTATGTAATAATAGGACTGTTAGTAGTGGTTATTATTTTAGAAATAGTAAGGCTATTACAAAAAGATAAAGAAGAAAATAAAGAAGTGATTAGTCAGATAAAAGAAGAAACAAATAAAACAATCAATTCTCTAATTAAGGAATTAGGAGAAATGAATGTTACTATAATTAAAAATATCGGTGACGGAGCTAAAGATAACGTTAAAGATTTAATGGAATTTAAAGAAGGATTATCAAAAGAGATCTTAATTAATTTTGAATCGATGAATCGTAAGATTGAAGAACAGATGGATCGCATCAATAAAAAGGTGGAATTTCGCTTAAATGAGGGATTTGAAAAAACAAATAAAACCTTCACAAACATCGTAGAAAGATTAACAAAAATAGATGAAGCACAAAAAAATATTGATAAATTATCAACAGAAGTTGTATCATTACAACACCTTTTAACAGATAAAAAAGCCAGAGGGACATTTGGTGAGGTTCAGTTAAATCATATTCTTTCATCAATATTTGGAGATGGAAATAAAAAGGTATTTGATACGCAAGTAACTTTATCAAATGGAAAAATAGTTGATGCATTATTATATTTACCTGAAGAAATGGGTAATCTAGCAGTAGATTCTAAATTCCCACTAGAAAACTACCAAAAGATGGTTGATCGTGAATTAACAGAAAGAGAACGAGAATTAGCTACAAGAGCATTTAAACAAGACATGAAAAAACATGTTGATGCGATAGCAACTAAATATATAATTCCTAATGAAACAAGTGATCAAGCTGTTTTATTTGTTCCAGCAGAAGCGATTTTTGCGGAAATTAATGCTTATCATCAAGAAATAGTTGATTACGCCCAAAGAAAAAGAGTATGGATAGCATCACCTACTACTTTAATGAGTTTACTAACGACAGTACAAGTTCTTCTTCGCAATGTTGAAAGAGATAAATATGCGAAAGTAATTCAACAAGAATTAATTAGACTTGGGGATGAATTTGGAAGATATCAAGAAAGATGGGATAAATTATCAAGAAATATTGATACCGTAAACAAAAGTGTTAAGGAAATTCATACTACAAGCACAAAAATCGGTAAAAGATTTCAAGAAATATCACATGTTAATTTAGATAAAAACAAAATTGATAAGGAGTAACTCTTTTATTGACAAAAGCAAGTAAAGTGTTATTATATGGGTATAAACAATGATTGGAAAAGTAAAACTTAACACTGTATAAAGCGATTCTAGGGTGGTGGAAGCTAGATTATAAGATAAGTTTGAATAACACCATGAGTGATGGAAGAATAAAGTAGACCCATCCGTATTCCTGCGTTAAAGGAAAAGAGTGCTAGAAATAGAACTAAGGTGGTACCGCGGAATATATTCGTCCTTAAACATTTGTTTAGGGACGTTTTTTTAATAGAAGGAGTGATAAAATGAAATATTCAGTAAGAAAATTATTTGCACAGTATGAAGAATTAAACCAAAAAGAAATTACATTGTTTGGGTGGATTCGTAATAATCGTGCTCAAAAAGAGTTTGGATTTATCAATTTAAATGATGGAACATTTTTTGAAACAATTCAAGTTGTATATGAAAGTGAATTTCTTGATAACTTTAAGGAAGTTCAAAAGTATCGTGTTGGAAGCGCTGTAAAAATTGATGGTATATTGGTAAATACACCAGACAGAAAACAACCTTTTGAAATTAAAGCAAGACAAGTTGAACTATTGGGTGATTCACAAGAAGATTATCCAATTCAGCCAAAACGACATTCAAGAGAGTTCTTAAGGGAAAACGCTCATTTAAGACCTCGAACAAATTTATTTAGTGCTGTTTTTAGAGTTCGTAGTATACTAACTCATGCTATTCATACGTTCTTCCAAGAACGTGATTTTATCCATATCGCTGCTCCTTTAATTACTGCAAGTGATGCAGAAGGTGCTGGAGAAACATTTAAATTAACAACGCTTGATTTAGATAATTTACCAAGAACTGAAGATGGAGAAATTGATTACAAACAAGACTTTTTCCAGAAAAAAACAAATCTTACCGTTTCTGGACAACTTGAAGCAGAAGCTTTTGCTTTAGCTTTTAGAGATGTTTATACTTTTGGTCCTACTTTCCGTGCTGAAAACTCAAATACTACTACTCACGCAAGTGAATTTTGGATGATTGAACCAGAAATTGCGTTTGCTGATATTTATGATGATATGCAATTAGCTGAAGATATGGTTAAATTCATTATTGAATATGTGCTAAAGAGAGCGCCTCGAGAAATGGCATTCTTTAATCAATTTGTTCAAAAAGGATTACTTAAGAAATTAGATAAAGTTGTTACTAGTGATTTTATTAGAATAACCCATAAAGAGGCTGTTCAAGTGCTATTAGATAGCAAACAAAAATTTAATAATCTTCCTTCCTTTAAAGAGGATTTGGCGACAGAACACGAAAAGTATCTTGTTAAACATTATGATGGTCCTGTATTTATTATTGATGTGCCAAAAGATATTAAAGCATTTTATATGAGAATGAATGATGATAATGAAACAGTAGCTGCAATGGATTTACTTGTTCCAGGTAGTGGAGAATTAATTGGTGGAAGCCAAAGAGAAGAAAGACTAGAGTACTTAGAAAAAAGAATGAAAGAAATGGATGTTCCTAAGGAAGATTTATGGTGGTATTTAGATCTTCGTAAATACGGTGGATGTAAACATGCTGGGTTTGGGCTTGGTTTTGATCGTATGTTAATGTATTTAACTGGTATGGAAAATATTAGAGACGTTATTCCTTTCCCAAGAACACCTCGTAACTGCGAGTTTTAACAAACAAAAAGCACCCAATTAATTGGATGCTTTTTTTATGGATGTTACTATAGATTTATTTCTTTATAGCTTCTGTTAAAGTGCTTGCTAAACCAACTATACCTTGTAAATCAGATGGGATAATTAATTTAGTAGCTTGTCCTTTAGAAACTTCTATCATTGCTTTATAAGCTTCTAAACGTAAGAATGCTTCGTCAGCACCGGCTTTTTTGATTAACTGGATACCTTTTGCAGTTGCATCTTGGACTTCAAGAATCGCTTGGGCTTTACCTTCGGCTTCACTAATACGAACTTGTTTTTCAGCTTCAGCTCTTAGGATTGCTGCTTGTTTTTCCCCTTCAGCTGTAAGGATAGATGATTTTTTAGTTCCTTCAGCAAGTAAGATTACTTGACGACGTTCACGTTCAGCACGCATTTGTTTTTCCATTGCTTCACGGATGTCTTTTGGAGGGATGATGTTTTTAACTTCAACACGGATAATTTTAATTCCCCATGGATCTGTTGCTTCATCTAAGATGATTCTCATTTGGTTATTAATTTTATCACGAGATGTTAAAGATTCATCTAATTGTAAATCCCCAATAATATTACGTAAAGTTGTAGCTGTTAGGTTTTCAATTGCTCTTAAAGGATTTGTTACCCCATAAGTAAATAATTTAGCATCTGTAACCATATAGAATACAACTGTATCAATTTGCATTGTAACGTTATCTTTTGTGATAACTGGTTGTGGAGCGAAGTCCACTACTTGTTCTTTCAAAGATACTTTTTTAGAAATTCTGTCAACAAACGGCCAAACAACACTAATTCCAGCTTCTAAACTTCGGCTGTAAACACCTAGTCTTTCGATTACGTATTTGTTAGCTTGTTGAACAATAATGATAGCTTGTGATGCTAATATCATCATAAAAATAAATAGACCGACTAATGCGGCGATTCCAACTGGTCCCATTAATTAATTCCTCCTTCAAAGATTTATTTTTTTTAAAATGGGTAATTCACACCTTCGTATTGTAACGTTATATCAGTAACGATATCACGAGGTGCTAATTTCTTACTTGAAAATGAAATCATAGCGATATCAAGAACAATTCCTCCGATAAAGATTGTAAGCATCCAATAACCTGTTTTCCAAATTACCTCTCTTACAAATAGTGTCCACCAATTAATCTTTCCACGAAGTTCTATTTTCATTAAACGGCGTCCTGGAGTTTTACCTTTTGTAAAGCCGTTTAGTAGATAATAAACCAATGTGAAAGCAACTAAATAGAAGAAAATTGTATCTCTAAAGTAGTTTATCATTGCGATAGTATGTTCTTCAACATCGTGGTTGTAATAAAGCATATGATTATCAAGAATATCAGAGTATTCATCCTCTGTTATATCTCCATTTTCGTATTGTAATAAATAAGGATCAATAAGCGTGTTATAATGTTCGTTAATTTCAGTATACTCTTCCATTAAAGCATCATAACCTTCTGGTTTTATAATATCCTCTACAAGAAAACTAAAAAGTAAAGATAAAATAACTAAGATAGGAATAGCATCAAGTAAATATGATCCTATTCTTTTAAATACACTAACTCTCATTAAATTTTATCAACAATTAGTTTTACGCCTTCGATAGCTAAAACTTCGACTTTTTCATCAATAGTAATTTCTTCGTGACATGATGATATTGCAAGCCAATATTTCCCGTCAATCTTAACTTCCCCACGTTCTCCAACTCCAATAGGTTTTGTACAAACTGCAACTTTACCAATTAATCTATCAGCGTTGGTACTAATAACATTTGTTTTAAAATAGTTCTTTGCAACCGGACGAACACTGATAATTAATAATACAGTTACCAATACAAAGACAACAATTTGCCAAACAGGAGAAACTCCAACTAGTGATAATACAAATGCAATTAAAGCACCTACACTAAACCAAATACTTGTCAAATCCATTGTATTCATTTCGATTAAAGCAGCAACAATAATTACTACAAACCATATGATAATCATTAATTCAAAATCTAACATTGTTTACACCTCCGGTTGATTAAGATCAATAACCAAGATAGATTCTTCCGAATTCCAATTCGTCTTGAATTTATATGAGTTATTGTCTTTTAAATCTATTTCTGCAATTTTTGCGACTTCTTTTAAAAACTTTTTGTTACAAACTCTAGCATAACTAGCTTTTACTGTAATCTTATGTCGTTTTTCAGCAGGTATTGCACCAATATCGAATTCTTCTTTGGATACAGGTTTAACAGCTACTTGTTTAGATTCTGGGTCAAGTCCTAATAGTACATTATATGCACTTTCAAAATGAGAACTTGCTGCTTTGTTTAGAGTAATATTAGACTCATAGAACGTAGCAACCCCATCTTTTGGTTTTTTAGATGCCCAAATAAATGACATAAATCTCACCTCCAAATATTATTTTATTACCTTTATGCTACAATTATAACCTAAATATTTCTTTTTATCAAGAAAATTATTAAAAATTATTTTTTATTAGATTTTAAGTTTTCAACATAATTGTTTCTAAAACAATAGTAATTATTGAAGATATTGATAACCTTTAAAAAGTTCTGTTATTTTCCTAAACAGAACTTGCTGAATAGTTCGTCTAAAAGGCTTGTTGTAGATGTATCCCCAATAATTTCACCAAGTAACATCCAAGCGTTTTTAAGATCAATCTCAGCCATATCTACAGGCATTTCATTATGAATAGCTTGAATACTTTCTTTTAATGCGATTAAAGATTCAGATAACTTAGCAATGTGTCGTGCGTTTGAAACATATGTTTGATCAGATAAATTTATTTCTCCACTTAGAAACATATTTCTAATCATATTTTCTAAATCTTCAATTCCTGTTTTATGTAATGCACTTATAGCTACACTATTATTAAAGGAATGCGTTAATTCTTTATTTAGATCCTTTTTATTTATAATAACAATTCTTTTTTTGTTTTTTGTTAATTCTAACAATTCTTTATCTTCGTTCGTAAGTGCTTGATTGTTGTCTAGTACAAATAGAATTAGTTCTGCTTCATTTATAGCGGTTTTTGCTTTATTTATACCAATTTTCTCAACTAAATCACTTGATTCTCTTATTCCCGCAGTATCAATAAGATTTAAGATAATACCACCGATATTGACATTACCTTCAACAATATCTCTTGTCGTTCCTAATATTTCAGTTACTATGGCTTTGTCTTCCCGTAATAATGCATTTAGAATACTTGATTTACCAACGTTAGGACGACCTATTATTGCTGTTTTTATTCCTTCTTTAATTATTTTCCCGTAGTGAGCTTTTTCTAGTATATTTTCAATCTTTTCTATTAATTTTTCAATTTTAGGTTTTAATATATTATTAGACAACTCTAGAACATCATCATATTCAGGATAATCAATATTTACTTCAATATTCGCGATAATATCGATTAAATCAGTTCTTAAATCGGTGATTAGTTTATAGATTACTCCATCTAAACCTTTATTAGCTAAAGTAAGACTCATATCAGATTTAGCTTCAATAATTTCCATTACAGCTTCTGCTTGAGTTAAATCAATTCGCCCATTTAAGAATGCTCTTTCAGTAAACTCGCCAGGGTTAGCACTTCTAGCGCCATTTATCAACATGATTTCTAAGATTTTATTAGCTACAAAGACCCCACCGTGACAATTAATCTCGATTATATCTTCAGTTGTAAATGATTTTGGTGCTTTAAAAACACTGATCATAACTTCATCAATGTTTTTATCATCATAGACAATATGTCCATAATGAATAGTATGACTTTTTACGTTTCCTAAATTTGTGCCACTAAAACTTTTATTAACAATTTCAATAGCTTCTTCTCCACTAAGCCGTACAATACTAATGGCTCCTTGTCCTAAAGCAGTTGAAATCGCAACAATTGTATCATTACCCATATTAATCACCCAATTTATTATACCATAATTTAATTTTTTAGTGTATAATGCTACTAGGTGATTATAAATGAAAAACAAAAGAGGAATCAAGCATTATATTAGATTTTATGTTTTAGCAGTTGTTTTATATTTTGCTTATATTAGTTATATTGCATATCAAACCGGCGGATATGACTCAGCCACGCTACTTTCTGTAGGGTATATACCATTATTATTTATTGTCTTTTTGTATTTTTTCGATACTATTATGGATATTGTAATGCCATCACAGAAAACTAAAAAAGAGGATGAGTATACAAGTTTTATAAAATTCACAACTCAAGAAGTTAATAATCAAGGGGATTTCAGCATTGAGGATTTTAGAAGGTTAAGGGAAAGTGATAAATTTCAAAAAGCATTATTTCAAGCTTTCCATATTAAAAAAGATGGTGAAACAGATGAGTTTAATTTCATAATGTTAGAAAAGAAATTCAAAAGAGGTTCAAGGGAACACCAAGCGATAACTATTGTAATTAAAGAAGTAAAAAAAATGATGGTAAATTAAGGAAAAGACTACCAAATATAGTCTTTTTGTTTTATAATAGAAGTACACAAAAAAGTAATTTTTGAGGTGATAAACATGGCTTATAAAGCACTTTATAGAACGTATAGACCAGCTGATTTTGAAGAAATAGCAGGACAAGAACACATTACAAGAACATTTAAAAATGCACTAAGAAATAATAAGATAGCTCATGCCTATCTTTTTAGTGGACCGCGAGGAACAGGGAAAACCTCAATTGCAAAAATTATAGCAAAAGCTGTAAATTGCGAAAAAGCACCAGTTGAAAATCCTTGTAATGAATGTGATATTTGTCGTGGTATTGATAATAATATGATTAGTGATGTTATAGAAATTGACGCCGCAAGTAATAATGGTGTAGATGAAATACGTGAAATTAGAGATAAAGTAAAATATTTACCAGGAATCGGAAAATATAAAGTATATATAATTGATGAAGTACACATGTTAAGTACAGGTGCTTTTAACGCACTTCTAAAAACTCTTGAAGAGCCACCTAAACATGTTATTTTTATCTTAGCAACGACTGAACCTCATAAAATTCCAGCGACAATTCATTCTCGCTGCCAAAGATTTGACTTTAGAGGAGTTAGTGTTCCTGAAATGACTTCAAGACTGAATACAATAATTGATGAAGAAAAAATATCAATTGGTAAAGAAGCTATAAAAGTAATAGCAGAAAGCGCCGAAGGTGGAATGAGAGATGCGATTAGTTTATTAGATCAAGTCGTATCATATACAAACACAAAAGTCTGTGTTGATGATGTTCACGCCATTAAAGGAACTGTCTCAAATGAAAAACTACTAAAAATAGCGGAAGCAATCTTCTTAAATAAATCAATTGAAGCAATTAAGCTATTAGATGAACTAGTACTATTAGGAAAAGAAGCGCCACGATTAGTAGAAAACTTAATTAAATTTTATCGAGATTTACTAATTTATAAAAATACTAGTATTACCGGAGACGAACAATTAATATTCTCAAATGATGATTTTATTAAATTATCAGAAAAATTATCTAATAATATGATTTTCTTCTACATTGATATACTAAACAAGACACAAAACGATATGAAATGGACTAACAACGCGAAATTATATATGGAATTAGCTTTAATTAAAATGGTTGATAAAGTTGAAAAACAAGAAATAGTCTTTGAAGATGAAATGAAAGTTTTAAAAAATGAAATTGATGAATTAAGAAAAAATATTGAATCAAAAGAATTTGTTCAACCAATTACAGTAAATGATAAGATAGAAGATAAGGAAATAGTTGAAGAGCCAATAGAGGAACCTACTGAAATAGTGGAAAACACCTTTGTTGCTGATGAAAAAGAAGAAGCTGTACCGGTTTTTGAGGAGCCAAAAAAGGAAGTTAAGCCACAAAAAGAAATCATTGAAGAAACTAAGAAAATAGAAGAAATTGAAGAAGATAAAGAAGATAAAGAAGAAAAAGAATCAGAAGAAAGCAATTTATTTACTATAGAACCCGCAAAACAAAAAGAAAAAGTTATTGAAGAAGATGAAGAACCATACAAAACATACGACATAAGATACATTGAAAAGGTATTAAACAATGGTAATCGTGAAGTTAAGATTTTTATGAATAGTAAATGGTTTGATATTGAAAGACATGTAGATCCAAGCAAAATGACTTACGCTAAATGGATTACTACTGGTAGAGTTGTTGCTACAAACGGAGAAATGACTATAATCCAGTATTCTAATGCATCTCTGTGTAATCGCATGATGAAGCCAGATGTTAAAGAAATAATTATAAAGATATTAAGTGATTTTTATAAAAGACCAATTAATTACCTAGCTCTTCCTGCTGAAGTATGGGAAGAGAAAAGTCAAGAATTCATAAAAAAATGGAAAATAAATCGTAATGAATATATTAAATTATCAGAAATAGTGCACCCAGCATTAAAAGAAATCCCTAAATTTAAAAAAGAAGTAAGTGAATTTACACCAGATTCTGTTAAAGATGCAATAAGTATTTTTGGGTCTGATGCAGTTAAAGTAAAAAGAGGAGAAAAACAATAATGAATCCAGGTATGATAAAACAGTTGCAAAAAATGCAACGTGATATGGTAAGAGCTCAAAAAGAGTTAGAAGCTTCTACTTTTTACGGTTCAGCCGGAGGGAAAATGGTTACCGTTGAGTTTACAGGCGATAAACAAATGAAAGAAATAAAAATAGCTCCAGATGCAGTTGAATCTCCAGAAGATTTAGAAATGCTTCAAGATACAATTATATCAGCAGTGAATGATTGTATAAAAAAAATTGAACAAGAAACCGAGAGTGTAATGTCACAATTTACCGGCGGAGGACTACCAGGTTTATTTTAAGGAGAAATTCTTATGAAGTATCCAGTAGCAATAGAGAAACTAATTGAGTCTTTACGAAAATATCCCGGCGTAGGAAAAAAAACCGCAGAAAGATATGCATTATTCACAGTTAATAGAATGAATGATGAAAGTATTGATGAAATAATTGAATCGTATCAAAAAATAAAGGAAGACATTTTTAAATGTCCTGTTTGTGGTAATATTACGGATACCGATCCTTGTTATATATGTAGGGATGAATCAAGAAATCCTAGAACAATGATTGTTGTTGAAGAAGCTAAAGATATAATAGTAGTAGAAAAAACAAATAAATATAACGGATTATATCACGTATTAAATGGTGTGATATCGCCAAGTGACGGGATTGGACCGGATGATATAAATTTAAAAGCATTGCTAACAAGACTTCAAAATAAAGAAATAAAAGAAGTGATTTTAGCTACTAACTTAAATAACGAGGGAGAGACAACAGCTAACTATATTAGTCGTTTACTAGAAGATACCGACATCTTAGTTACGCGCATTGCTCATGGTATACCTGCAGGTGGAAATATCGAATACGCTGATGAAATAACAATCATTAAAGCAATTGAAGGAAGAAGAAAATTATAAAGTTTACAAAAATTCATAACTTATTCACAGGTTATTTGTTATAATATAGGTAGAATTTGCAGAAGAGGTGATAAATATGAGTTTCTTAGAAGGACTTCCGTTTTATGATGTTATTTTCAATATGGTAAATGACACACTTAACTTAGATCAATATATTGAAGACGGATATAATTTCTTTACTGGGTTAGATGTTGTTACCCAACTAATCGTTCTGATTGTTGGTGGGATAATTTTTATTATGGGAACATTCGAGTTAATAAAAAAATTATCGAAAATAATAATAGTTTTAGGAATCGTAGTAGGACTTTACTTGTTATACGATTCAGGAGCTTTAGACGGCTTAATAGGTTAACTAAAAGAAACGATATGATTATCGTTTTTTTTTACATTTTTTCTAATTAACGAATATATTTTTATGAAAACTTTTCATTATAAAATTTTCTAAAAATATATTTTAATTGAACCAAAAATATAGTATAATATNNATATAGTATAATATATTGTTAAAAAGAATATTTTTTTAGGAGAGATTTTATGGAAATCAAATTACAAAATATTACTAAAATTTTTATCGCTAAAGATAAATCCGAAACTGTCGCGGTTAATTCTTTAGATATTACAATTCCTTCAGGAAAACTAGTTGGATTGTTAGGACCTTCAGGATGTGGAAAATCAACAACATTATATATGATTGCTGGTTTATTCTATCCTAATGAAGGAAGAATATTCTTCGGAGATGAAGATGTTACAGACGCAGCTCCAGAAGATAGAGGTATTGGGTTAGTTTTCCAAAACTATGCACTTTATCCACATATGACAGTTAAACAAAATATAATGTTTCCGCTTGAAAACATTAAAGTTCCAAAAAATGAAGCACTTATTATGGCTCAAGAAATGGCTGATTTAGTTGGTATTGGGGAATTAATGAATCGTAAACCAAAACAACTAAGTGGTGGACAGCAACAACGTGTTGCTATTGCTCGAGCTTTAGTAAAAAAACCTCGTGTTTTATTATTAGATGAACCTCTAAGTAATTTAGATGCTCGTTTAAGATTACAAACAAGAGAAGAAATTAAAAGAATTCAAAGAGAAACTGGAATTACTACAATCTTTGTAACTCATGATCAAGAAGAAGCAATGAGTATTAGTGATGAAATTATCTTAATGGATTTTGGTGTCAAACAACAAATTGGGGAACCACAGGATGTATATGATAGTCCTGATAATTTATTTGTTGCTAAATTTTTAGGAACACCACCTATAAATATAATGGATGGACTAATTAAAAGTAAAAAAGTAATGATTGCTGACGGACAAGAATTCAAAATGAAAACTGTTGAAATTGAGCAAGAAGTTAATGAAGAAGTTGAACAAACTGAAGTTCAAACAATGGAAGTCAAAGAGTATGAATTTAACGTAGCAATTGCTGGTTCAAAAGCTAAAAATCAAAATGTTGTCGTTGGGATTAGACCGGAAGGTTATGTGGTTGATAAAGATGGACCACTTAAGTTAGAAGTTTATATGGTTGAAACTATTGGTAGAGATACTACTTTAGTTATTAAAGACCCTACAAACGAAGGACATACTTTCCGTGTTATTATTGATGCTAGTCATCGTGTTAAACCGGGACAAAAAATAAGCTTCTCTATTAAACGAGATAAAGTATTTATGTTTAATAAAGAAACAGGGGAACTAGTTTAAGATGCTAGAAAGACAAAGTAACTTAAAGGCTTGGTTTTATTTAGCACCGGCAATGGCTTTACTATCAGTATTTACTTTTTATCCTTTATTTAACGCTTTTTTCCTAGCATTCTTAGAAGATTATGAATTCTTATTAGGAACTGCTAGTGGTTTTACTATTTTGGGAAACTTCCAAAAAGTTATTACTAGTCCAAATTTTGGTATTGCAATGAAAAACACTTCGGTAATTACATTTATTAGTGTACCTATTTCCGTAGTTGTTGCATTATTAATATCTGTTGCTTTAAACTCAATCAAGAAGTTTCAAAGCATATTTCAAACCGTATTTTTCTTACCATATGTAACTAATGCAATCGCTATAGGGATGGCATTTGCCTTTATTTTCCACACTGACTTTGGGTTGTTAAATACCGCACTAGGTTGGGTTGGAATTGATCCAGTTAACTGGATTGGCTTAGGAGCATCGTGGGAAACAGCTATGTTTGCCTTACTTGTTTATACAATATGGGGTGGATTAGCATTCAAGATAATGGTATTCCTTAGTGGATTACAAAGCATTGACAAGCAGTATTATGATGCTGCAAGAGTTGATGCAACTCCAAGAAGAAGAGTATTTACAAAAATAACCGTTCCTCTTCTTTCACCTATGATTGCTTATATTACTATTACATCTTTTATAGGGGCTTTTAAAGCTTATCGTACAATTATTGGGATGTTTGGGACATCCTTACGCCCACCAGGAACTTTATCAAAAGATTCATTAATTACTATTGTAGGACTTGTATACGATGCGTTATATCACGCCGATGCAACTGGAAAAATAAGTGAAGCAGCGGCTGCATCGATTATTTTATTCAGTATCACACTAACCTTCACGCTTATTCAAATGCAAATTAATAAGCGTCGAGTGCATTTCTAGGAGGATACGATGGATAAAAATATAATTAGCAATAGAGTTAAAGTCCAACAAATAGTAGTTAGGATCCTGGTTTATTCATTTTTAGTATTATTTGGAATCTTTGTATTAATCCCATTTTATTGGATGATATTAACATCTATTAAAGATATTAATCAAATCCGTACAGAAATTCCCCCAAGTTTGATTATTAGTTTTAAACAAATTAAATTCTGGGAAAATTATTCAGCTGCTTGGGTTGCTGCACCGTATTGGAAATATATGCTTAATACAGTAACTGTAGCTGCAATTTCAACAACTGGAACAGTATTTACGACTATCTTTGCTTCATTTGCATTCTCAAGATTGAATTTTAAAGGTAGAGATATATTATTTATGGCCTTAATTTCAACAATGATGATTCCTGGTGAAATGTTTGTTATTACCAATTATATCACTGTTGCAAATCTAGGATGGTACAATGATTCACAGTCATATGTTCAAGCGTTATTGGCGTTAACAATGCCATTTATGACAAGTGTATTCTATATCTTCTTCTTGCGTCAAACATTTAAACAAATACCTGATGAGCTATATTTGGCAGCAAAAGTTGATGGTACAAGTGATTGGAAATATTTATGGAGAATTATGGTGCCGATGGCATCACCAACAATTATTACAATTACAATTTTAAATGCAATGGGAACATGGAGTGCTTATATTTGGCCAAAACTTGTAACAACTAAAGATGAGTATCGCTTAGTAACGAACGGGTTACGTGAAGCGTATTCAGAGTTAGCAGGACAAGTTATGTACAACCAACAAATGGCGGCAGCACTTATAGTAACAACACCACTATTAATAACTTTCTTATTCTTAAGAAAATATATTATGCGTGGAGTATCAAGAAGTGGTATCAAAGGGTAATAGCCCTAAAGATAAACTATAGGAGGAAAGAAAATGAAAAAAGTTTTATCATTATTTTTAATGGGAACTTTCGCTTTAGCTTTATCTGGTTGTGTAGAAATTGATGACACACCATATGAAGTTGATTGTGATGAATTCCCTTCACATGTTGATTGCTTAGAAGATATTAATCCAGATGACCCTGATGGTCCTGGTCTAATAAATGTATTAGATGCTCTTCCAACGGAAGAAATTAATATTACTTTCTGGCATGTTTACGGAGCAGGAAAAAATGAATTACTTAATGAATTAATTGATGATTTTGAAGAATTATATCCAAATATCAACGTTAGTGACGTTTCACAAGGAAATTATACTGATATTCGTAGTAATACAATCAGTGCAATTACCGCAGGAACAACACCTACATTAGTTGTTGGGTATCCAGATCATGTAGCTGGATATTTAAAAGGAAATGCAGTTATTCCACTTGATGATTTCGTTAAACACGAAACATTCGGAGTAGACTTAGACGATTTCTTTGAATCTTTTGTAGCTGAAAATTCACAATATCCTGGTGGATATATGTATTCATTCCCTTATTCAAAATCAACTGAAATGATGGTTTACAATAAAGATATATTTGCGGCTAACGGAATTACTGTTCCAACTGATGGAAGTATCACTTGGGCAATGTTAGATACTTGGGCGGATACTTTAGTTGATCCTAACTGGGATTCTGAAAATCCAACTGCAGATAAATGTGAATATTTAATTAACTTTGATTCAGCAGGAAACTATTTTATTAATAACGTTCGTATGTGGCAAGGTGGATATACAAACGCAGCTGGAGACGTTTTAATTAATAACGCAAATACTAAAGCAATGTTAGAATATGTTCAAGATCGCTTTGAAGATAATACATTTTCTATCCCGCTAGCATGGGGAGATAGTTATGGATCTGCAAACTTTATTGCACAAGATGTATGTATGAGTGTAGGTTCTACAGCGGGAATTAATTATAATATTCCTTCTGACGGAGCATTTGAAGTTGGAGTAGTTCCAGTTCCTCAATACGATATGGATCATAAATCAGCAGTACAACAAGGTCCAAACATTGCAATAATGAGTGATAGCACAGATGCTGAAAGATTAGCTGCTTGGTTATTAATTAAATTCTTAACTAACACTGAAAATACTGCAGCATGGGCAATGGATACAGGTTATTTACCTGTAAGACAAAGTGGTTATGATTCAGCTGATTTCCAAGAATTCTTAGCTATTACAGATAACACAAATTATTTATATTATTATTCTTTAGCTATTCAAGCTGCATATATGCAAAATTCATATTTTGATTATGATCCAGCATTTGCCGGAGCTTATACTTCATCAGATGCCAGAGATCAAGCAGGAATAGCAATTGAAGCATTATTCGGAGGAAACTCGGTTCAAGATATCATTGATGATATGTTGATACAACTAGGAGCGAGTTAATTTTTACAGAAAGTGTGATTTATTATGTTTAGAAAATTTTCTTTGGTTTTATTATCGCTTTTAACAATATTTACTCTATCATCATGTACCGAAGAACCTAAAACAGATTCGGAACTAGTCAGAGAGATAAGAGATGCAATTGTTTTTGAATCATTAGAAATTGATGAAGATATTAGTATCCCTATAATTACTGATGAAGATGTTGTTGTTACTTGGGCTTCAAGTGATCCTGAATATTTAACAACAGATGGCGAAGTTACAATACCTAACTATATGGTTGGGAATCAAACTGTAAATCTTACAGTTACCTTGCAATTAGGAGAAAGTATTGTAAATAAAGTATTTGAATTTATTATTATATCTGAAGAAAGACCAGAGATTATTGAATTAAATACTAATGAAACTGATAACCTAGCTCTTGATTTTGCTTACGAGAATACTGATTTTATTGCTGATGGAGTTGGAGAAGTTACATTAGTTAGCTGTGTAGATGGCGATACTGCTTTCTTTACGGAAGGCGGGGAGAGTTTTTCAGTTAGATTCTTAGGTATTAACACACCAGAATCAACAGCAAAATTTGAGCCATGGGGTAAACCCGCAAGTGATTATACTTGCGATAAATTAGAAAACGCTACAACAATTGTCTTAAGAGCAGACCCTGCATCTGGCAGAATGGATAGTTATGGAACAAGATGGTTAGCATGGGTTTGGTACGACGGAAGATTACTAAATTTAGAATTAGTTGAACAAGCATATTCAAAAGCGTCAGGTTCAATGGATACTTATTATGGTAATTTAATTTTCCAAGTAAATTTAAGAATTCAATTTTCGGAGCGAAGAGTTTGGGGAGAAATTGATCCAACCTTTGATTATAGTTTAGAAGGAACTCAAATTACAATTGAAGAATTAGTAACTAATCACGGAGAATATTACGGAACTAAGGTAGTTTTAACGGGAATTGTTACAAGGAAACTAGGTGGAGCTGTATTTATTCAGCAAGGAGATTACGGTGTTTATGTGTATAATAGAGCCTGGGCACCACATTTAGTGATTGGAAATGAGATTAGAATTTCAGCAGTAACAGTTACTTATTATCCTGATGAAGAATCAGGAGCATTACAAGTATCAGGTTATAGTGTTCGAACAGAATATTCTGAAGTTCTAAGTAGCGATAACGTCGTTACACCAAAAACAGTTTTAATATCAGAAATTACCGATTCACATGTTGGTAGTTTACTGAAGTTAGAAAATCTAACAGTTATAAGTATTACTGAAGGAGATAACTCCTTCACAATTACCGCAGAAGATTCTTTAGGAAATACAATTACTATACGTAAAGACGCTGATAGTCCTAATGATATTCTGGCTTCAATGTTCCCCGAGGGAACAGTACTTACAGTTATTGGTCCTCTATCGAGATATGATTCAAAGTATCAATTAATGCTTACTTCGTTAGATGACATAGTAATTGAATAAAAAAGGAGGAAATATTTAGATGTTAAAAAAATTATTTACATTTAGTTTAATTTTTATTGGTGCTCTTACTTTAACAGCTTGTGATTTTGGAGATGACGGTCTTACCGTAGAAGAAATTCTAGCAAACATTTCTGAAGCTGTTGATGAATTAGACTTACCAAGTACGACAAGTACAGACTTAACATTACCTAATACTGGTGTTCATGAAGTTGAAGTTACTTGGGAATCAAGTGATGAAGACTTTATTACAGACGCTGGGGTTGTAACTATTCCTACTCTTACTGAGGGAGATCAAACTGTTACAATGACTGCTTCGTTAACACTAGAAGATCAAACATTAACTAAAACCTTTACTATTACAGTAACTGCTGCTACTGCACTTAATGATGCAGAAAAAGTTGCTGCTGATACATTAAACGTGTTTGTAGCTGAAGGAGAAACTTTTGACGATGTTGTATTACCTACAGCGGGAGCAAATGGAACTACAGTTACTTGGTCGTCTTCACATCCATTAGTTATTACTGATGCTGGTGTTGTAACAAGACCTGCTTCTGACGCTACCAACGTAACAGTTACATTAACTGCTACAATTACTATAGGATCTGAATCAGAAACAAAAACTTTTGACTTAATCGTTGTTAAAAACGTTGATACAATTGATATTGCTACTTTAAAAGCTGGTTATGCTGCTGCTACAATTACTAAGGGAGATAATATCTCTATTAAAGGTATTGTAACAGGATTAGTAACAGTATCTAATATGGGATTCTATGTTTATGATGGAACTGGATTCTTATTCATATACACAGGATCAACTACTCCAACTGTTGAAATTGGAGACGTTGTATTACTTCAAGGTACATTCGATAATTACTTCGGATTATCGCAATTAAAAGAACTTACCACTCAAGAAGAAATAGCTGAAGTTATTACTGCACCTGCTCCAGCTGTAAAAACAATTCAAGAGATCATTGATTATACTACATCACCTGATCCTGCCGTATTTAATGAATTGTTAAGCTTGACAGGTACAATTACTATGACAACTACTGATTATTATTTAGAAGATGAAGATGGAAATAAATTAGAATTAAATGATGAATCTGATGTTACTTTATTAGAAGCATTAGTTGGTAAAAATGTTACTGTAACTGTTACATATCATACTTACCACAGTGGACATGGATTCCATCAAGTTACTTTCTCTGGATTTGCAACTGACGTTGTTGAAAACGTACTTAGTAATGCTGATGCATTATTTGCAGATTTAGTTGGTCTTAATCTATTAGTTCCTGCTGCAAGCGTAGCTACATTTGTATTACCGACAACTGGTGTAAACGGAACTGTTTTCAGTGGTTGGACAAGTAGTAATACTGCTGTATTTACTGACGCTGGAATATTTGTTGCTAGAGCCTTAACTACTGTAACTGTTACCTTTACTGGTACCGCTACAAAAGGTAGTGAAGCTAGTGTAGCTACATTTGAAGTTGTTGTACCTCTTGCTCTTTCATTAGGTGCTGCTGCTGAATTAGATAAAGATGAGTATGTTGAAGTTACTGGTGTTGTATATTACGAATCTTATTATGGATTCCATATCTTTGCTAATGACGAATATATATTTATTAATGATGATACATATTTAGATGATATCGCTGTTGGTGATGAATTAACAATCATTGCACAAGTTCACAGCCCATCTCATGGTGCTATTAGACTATTATCAATTAGTTACACTAACAATTCTTCAAGCAATACACTTCCAACAACTACTGTTGTTGAATTAGGAGATGTTGTGAACGTTGAATACCCTATAGGTATGTTAGTAACTGTAACTGGTAAAATAGTTGAAGTAGCTTCTGGAAGCTATACAGATTTATATATTGAAGATGCTGCTGGAAATCAAATTCAAGTGCATTATATGAGTCATGATTATATTTTAGATGATTTTAAAGATCAAATCGTAACTGTAGATATGTTAGTTTATGGAACAGATTACATTTGGTTTAATGGTGCTGTTACAGACGTAACTGTAGTTACTACTGGATTTACTGAATCACAACAAGCTTACGCCGTTGCTGCTGCATTAATCGCTGGTTTAGGTGATGTTGACGCACTTACTGGTGATCTAACTTTACCACTTACTTTCACTGCTCCTGCTGCTACAGCTACATGGGCTACTACTGATGCTACTGTTGTTACTGACGCTGGTATTGTTACTATGCCTTATGGAAACGAAGGATACGCTACTCTTACTGTTAGTGTAACTGTTGGAACTACTACTGTTGATAAAGAAGTACATATTACAGTATTAGATGGAGATACTTTAATTCCTACTGACGTTGCAACTGCATTATTAGAAGATGATGGTGAAA
>LGVE01194889.1_pt1 | contig 25837 bp, 49 predicted proteins | sample 469871 | NCBI WGS metagenome assembly LGVE01 (sample SAMN03893561, study PRJNA290197) | marine sediment metagenome | material: sediment; isolation source: combined push core samples #3730, #5133, and #5579 collected at Hydrate Ridge | place: Pacific Ocean: Hydrate Ridge | reverse complement strand
AAAGTAGAAAGTATGATTAAAAGTGGAAAGGAAGGTATTGGTCCTGATTTATCTAAGGAATTAAGGGGCACAGTAGGGAGTAATCAGGACAGTATTGACGATATAGCGAAAAGTATAATTGAGGAATTTAAATACGATAAATTTAAGATAGACCTCAGCTCTTTGGCGAGAGCGGTTGAAAATGTTAGTAGTGGAGCACCTTCTGAGGTGTCTAAGAGAACATTTTGGTTTGAGGAAGGTGGCCCAGTTGCTACCGCGGCTGCTGCAATACGAAAGGGGGGAGCCACTTTGCGGAAGCATATTGGTGATACTGTACCTGCAATGTTGACTCCTGGAGAATTTGTATTGAATAAACGAGCGGCCCAGTCTTTGGGCGCGGGTTTGTTGAATAAGTTGAATCGTTTTGGCGCTGATGTTTTTGCGCCGACCCCTATTTCTGCATTGCCCCCCATTTCAGCATTTGCAGAAGGTGGGCCTGTAGGGGCTATTAAGGAAACTGAACGTATAACCGATACGCATAAGATTCAATTTGATTTTGGTGGAGAAAAAAGCTATACAGGAACTTTTCCATCTAAAGTCGCTCGTAATTTAGTTAGCGAATTGCGTAGAGCGGGATTGGGTACAAGTTAATGACTGCATTAGTGCAAAGAGGTGGCCTACAAACGAAGAAGGATGCAGAGAGAGAAGCTGATTATAAGCAGACACTTGGTGGTGTCTCCGAGACTGATCCGCTGAGCGTTCACACTGGTCCTTGGGGAGACACAGTGGATGTTTTTATGATTCCTTTGAGTGCTAAGGTGCCTGATGACTTCCTATGTGACTTAGGTGACGAGCCACCTTTTGTGCCAGAGATGCCTGCAACTTGTTCGTTTGTGCGGGTAACTGGGGAGCATGACCAGAAGGCATTAATAGTAGGCTCCGGTCCTGGGGAGGATGAATATACAGTTCAAGTATTTGCGGAAAAGAAAGAACTGGGTTGTTTGCAACTCCCTGAATGCGTGGCTGCTTACAATAAGGTGTGTACAGCTCCTATAGTGCCTATTATGTGTATTTGGAATGATATATTCAATGTAGATTCTGGTGAGCCTGATCACTATCCTGATCCAACTAAATGGAATATCTTATTTAATCCCGTTGGCGAGATCAAAGTAATTGATGAGCGAGTTTGTTTTAAAGGTCATTGTTTTTTTGTCATAACAATGTGGTCCAAAGGTGTCTTCGCAAACGAAGATGATTTTGACGTTAGGGTAGAATTTGAGAATTTTTGTGACCCTGGGCCGGATCCAGGAATGACTGAGGCATTTAAACATGGTTGCTGGAGATTTTTAAATTTTGGACTTTATACTACAGGAGGAGTTCCTTGCAGTCATGCTCAAGAAGCCTTATTGGAGGCTATGCCGAGTGATGATTGTGTAGGTGACGAAACTAACAGTTATAGGTTTAATGGTTGGGGATTGCGGGATAGTTGGCGAACTAAATTTTCCTTACGCCTCAAAAAAGAAGGAACTGTGTGGTCCGGTTACTACAAGGATGACGACAATAGCCTCGATTGGGCATTGATTAAAGAGCTGGATCTTCCTGGTGTTACGATAACTGGTAAGACAATTGGTATTAGCGCCCATGGACAAGCGGCTTTAATTCGTTATTTTCATGGAGTTTATATAGATAACTTTAAGTTTACATTAGGTTGTTTAGGGGGGGAGCCATAATGCTGTTAGACGGACTTACCTTACCTGACGATTATTATTGGGAGGATGAATGGTCTTGGTCCGAAGTGGAGACATCGACCGATTATACCCTTGGGGGATATTTGATCGTAGAGCAAGCACTTAAGTTGGCTGGGCGTCCGATCACTTTAATTAATGGTTGGATACCTAAAGTTGCATTGAGCACTTTGGAGGCGAAAAGAGACGAGCAGGGTAAGATTATGGTTTTGATTTTACCTGATGGCCGCATATTCAATACGATGTTTAGGTATTCTGACGGGGAGCCTTTGATCGTTGCCCCCGCCGTGCCGAGGTCTGATTATACTGTTGGTCCTGACTGGTTTGATGTACAAATTAAATTGATGGAGGTTTGAAATGCCTATAATTACAGATGAACTTAAATTATACCGAGGTGCTGTCTGGTCCAACGAAAACGCTAATGGGGGTAGGCTTTCCGCTGTAGAGATTATATCTGGGGTTAAGAATAATATCTTTCCCGATTTATCCCAAGCAGAGCGAGTAGCCGGAGTGACCCATTACAGGAAGACTTTCTTTAAAGTCGCCAATGATGATGATCTGACTTTATTCTCTGCTCGAGTGTGGGAGTCTTTGTTTACACCAGCGGGAGATCGGGTTGTCATGTGGGAAGGGACAATGACTGATAATCAGGGGGATGTTATAGGGGCACCACCTGCACGAGTCTACGGTTGTGGAGATTTAGACTCAGATGTCATTGCTGGGGCAGTAACAATGGATGTTCTTTGTGAGCTTGCTGCGGATGCTGTGTTCAAGAATAGCGATTGGATATGGATCAGTGATGGCGTTCAATCTGAATTTGTGCAAGCAAATTTAGTTTCTTGGGCAGTTGATGTTGCTACTATAACTTTACAAACTGCCTTATTGAATAGCTATACCTCGGGTGGGGCGACCCAGGTTGGCTCGGTTGTTCTGGTTGGTGATGTTAAATGTGAGTTCGATAGTTGGGTGGAAACCACGGCTGCTGGCACCTATGACGAGGTAGCCCACTTCGACATGGATAACATTGGAACTATCGAAGACATTTGGACATTAACCTTTACCAGCCCCACGGCCTTTGACGTGGTAGGGGCTATCACCGGGGCGGTGGGCAGCGGGAATACAGGAGCTAGTTTTATTCCCTCAAACCCAGCTTTTGGAAAGCCTTACTTTACTATTGCAGCAGCAGGTTGGGGTGGAACATGGGCTACTAATGATACCATAGTATTTGCCACACATCCCGCGGCGGTCCCCTTGTGGTCTAAACGAATTTGCCCGCCAGGGACTGCCACATATGCTGCGGATAGATACAAGTTTCGTATGGATGGAGAGACGGCATAGTGACTGAGAAATCTGTCTTAATAGTGCCTTTTGATGTTGAAGCTGCCTCTGGGTGCAAGCCTAGGTTGGTAGAGATTTTGCCTTCTAATCCTGTTGTGGGGCAAAAAGTAGCTGTACGTTGTTATTATCTACCTGGCGAACAATGGGTATTAGAGTCTCCGGGTGAGAATATTGTGATCAGGGGTAATAAGCCGGGTAGGGTAGAGTGTGACAATATAGAATTTTCTGGTGCAAAGCCTAAATTTGTAATATCTACGACTTTTTCGATTAAGCAATTGCGTTCAGCAATAGCCGAGACATTCTTATTAGATGAAAACTTTCATATTTATAGTCCACGTGGAAGTGTTATTACCAGAGGACTTTCAGTAAGTGGGGGTTGTTTGTGGGGTGATCGGATATGGTACGGTACAGCTCAGATTGAATATGAAACGCAGTCATATAGGGATTTTTGGTGGTATCCTAAGTACGCGGGTGTTAGATGGATGCTCTTTAGAGAAGTATATTCGGAGAAAGTGGAGTATTTTTCTATTACGGTAGCACCTAGTGAGGAAGCAGGGACTAACCCAGCGGCTGTTTATATTTGTGTGCGGGACTTTTGTACTGGATCTACACTTGAAGGTGCTGGAGTTATCATAGATAACGTATATAAAGGGCAAACAGACCAAAATGGCATGCTTTATGTGGGTATTCAGCAACCGGGGCTGCATAATATTAAGGTAACAGCCAGTAATTATATAGACACTGACTGTGATTCATTAGATAATGATACTTTTCAGGTGTAGCTATGGGTATCGTAATATTTGCAGGGGGCAGTTACACAATAGGAAAGAGCTTTACAAGTCCGTGGGAGATACATGAGTTAATAAGCAGCGAGTTTGACAGTTCTTGGATTTTTAAATTTGACAAAGAAATTGATGCTCCGTGGCGGATACTTGAAACGCCTCCGGATAAAGAGATTGAAAGTAAATGGGACCTAGGTCATTTAGTCCAGACTTTTGGCGCTTTGTGGGCGATACGAATTCTTGCAACTGATGGGGTATTAGGGCCGTGGGACGTAAAAGAGCGAGATTTAATCGAAGAAGAAGAGGAAACTCTTTGGGCAATTAAAGTTAGCAATGAAATAATGGCCTCCTGGAAATGTCAGTTAGTAGCCGAGCGGTCAGTAGAGGGTATATGGTCACTCCGTAATTTGCTTGATTTGAAAATGGATTCTTTATGGGCAATGCGGTCACAAGTTTCTCATAGAGAGTATGATTGTGAGCACAGTATTTTGGAGCACAGTCTTGTAGATGTTGGGTTTGTTGGTTCCTATGCTTTATTGAAAGACCAACATTCTGCAGTAAGTGCGCCTACGGTAATTGTTAGGCGAAAGGATACCGGTCAAGTTTTGGAGATTGTATCAGGAAACATACATGGGGATGAGGATTCCTATCTGTGGCAGTTTAGCGCAGTTATGCGACGGCCCCAGGATTGGAATGCTATTCGGCCAACAGTTACTGAAGGAATAAAAGAAGTAGAAGTTATTGTAGATGGGCAGACTTGGTGTTTTATGATTGAAGATGTGTCAAGATCACGAGTATTGGGGCGCACTGAGTATGAATTACAGGGTCGTTCAAAGACATGTTATTTGGATAGTCCTTATGCAACTTTGGTGGATAAGACTTGGGATGCCCCGATGAATGTATCAGCAATTGCCAATGATTTAAGCATATTTGAAGGGATTAATCTACAATGGGATACGGTAGATTGGCTGTTGCCCGCGGGAAAGCTTAATGCAAAAAGTGAGGCACCTATCAGCATAATAAGTCGCTTGGCCGAGGCCGTGGGGGCAATTCTACAATCGTCTAAAGATGGCGAAACTTTAATCGTTCGTCCAAAGCATATTATTTCCCCAACCTCATATGCGGTTGCCCTTCCTGATTTTGTTATTTCTGACATTTCCGATATTCGATCTTGCAATGAATCTTGGGATAATAGGCCTGGTTATAATTCGATTCTAATTTCTGATGTTTCGAGTGAAGATTATGGGTCGGTTAAGATAACTATTGATGAAGTAGAATCTAATGTGAGTATGACTTTACGTGTATCTTGTGAGCCCTGGAGAGATATTATTTTACAACATAGTGCAGAAAGCTTTCTATCTTTAACATATTTGGGTGAATTTACTGAAGAGATCGATGAGATAGTAGAAATTGTTGAAGGAAAGGGAACTGTCAAAGATTATTTTTATGGGCTTATCTCTTCTGAATATATTAAGGTTGATTTGGGGGCTATAACAATAACTGAGGCTGGGATTGTTACTACTGGGGTACTGGGTCAAAGTTTATTGTCTCTTAAGTATCTTACTAAGTATAGAAAATACAGAATCGTTGCAGCAGTGGACTTAGAGCATGCACAGATTTTTATCGAAGAGTGAGGGTTAATTAAATGGCGATAACAGCAACCTTAGTTGTCTCATTTGGAGTGGACGAGGATAAACGGCATTTAGTAGCTGAGTTGGACTCGGAACTTAACAATGATAAAGCCAATTTCTTTCCTGGAGACCCTGTATACTTTCGTGTGTGGTCTGATGGAGAATACCGGGTTAGGCTTTCTGCAGGCACAGTTTCTAAACATACTTCCAATGACACAGAAAGTTTAGAGGAAGTCATTACTTATGGGGATGTCGCTGAGGCCAATGTAGCGAAACAGATTCATACTGTGGATGGCGATGTTGTTTGGTGGGGCAATGACCCTGGGCAGCCAGCAGTAGGACTACCCACTAAGTTATACCTCTCAGAAAAAGTGATCGCGGCGGGAAAGGTAAATTATACCACACAATATGATGTTTGGCGATGGGCTCCTAGTGCAGGGTTGCCTGATAGTTATACAATAGTAATTGTGGTGGAAACGATATGATCGTTAAGGTGATAAGAGAGCCCGGAGACAATGAGGCCCCTGAAGTTATCGATGAGTTATTAACTGATCGAAACGCAGGTATTGAACGGGGGCGGAATGAATTGGATGAGCAGGGGTTTGATTATATGCTGGTTACATTGGATCTTGGCATATTTGGCATAATTGTGCCGGGAAGTTTAGGGGAGTATAGTGATACCGGTATTGGGGAAGTTTGGAGAGGGAAGTCAGTAAGCTTGGACCTTACATTGTCACGAGGGAGTGTGAGGCAAACAATAGATGTAGCAAGACCACTATTATAAATAGGAGGAAAAATCAAATGGCCGCAGGAGATATGAAATCAAGTAGATTAATCGAATCGAATTCTGGTGAGCGTTGGGCTGGGAAGGAAATGCGGGAACAGCATAGTGGGAATCCCGTTAATGCTTCCCTTATGGCAGTGGTAACTTTGCATCCTGATGCGTCCCCTGTTATCACTCGTACCGGTATAGTGGCGAATGACACAGTGGATAATCTTGACGCCAGTCCGCCAGTTGCGCCGGTCAGTACCGAGGATAAGGCAACACTGGTTGTTCAAGTGGAGCATTCCGCAGTTGCTGGAGAATTGGACATTACTCCAATTGGCTACAATGAAGCTGGAGATGCAGTTTTAACAATCTTCAAGACCGAAGGTGCAGACATGGCCGCTCCTAATTGGCGGCGTGGTTCCGGGGCGGGAAACTATCTCTCCAAAGTTTTGGCTTGGGACATATACGGTGTGCAAAAGATCAGTATAGCTGTATCCGGTTATGGTGGAGCAACCACGGCAGTTGTTAAAGCCTGGTTAATCTAAGCATAGGGGGGCTTTCTCATGGCTATATTTAGAAGAGCGTCGTGGATAAATACCATGCGTCGGTTAATGGCTGGGAAATTTGCTTGCGCCCCAGGTGATCCCCCTGGTGAATGTGAGAATCAAGGCGATTGCGAGGGAGCGGGTTATTACTGGGGTTGCACTGAATTAGGCTGCTATGAAGATGGGTGCTGCATTGGGGGCATTCCTGGTGATTGTGAGAATCAAGTTGAGTGTGAAGCTGTTGGGTATTACTGGGGCTGCACTGAATTAGGTTGCCATGAAGATGGGTGCTGCCCTGGCGGCATGCCTGATGATTGTGAGGATAAACTTGAGTGTGAAGAGTCCGGCTTTTCTTGGTGTGCTTTAGACGCGGGTAATGAATGTAATGAGATGGGTATGGATTGCAATGCTGACTGCGAGATGTGTTGCGATTCGGCCTCGACTTGCCAAAATGCAGGTTGTTACTGGTGTGACGGCACATGCCAAATGATGAACCCATGTGAAATGATAGAGAACCAACCGGAATGCGAATCCTATGATTGTTGTACTTGGAGTGACCCCATGTGCGAATATGTGCCTTGGTAAGGATAGGGGGTTTTTATGGCTATATTTAGAAGGGCTTCTTGGATAAACACTATGAGAAGGTTACTCTCTTTGGTAGCTTTGGGGTGCGAACCTGGGGGCGACCCCAATGCTTGTCATTCTCAGGAAACTTGTGAGGCAGCAGCCTTTTCTTGGTGTACAGCATTAGCATATTGTAATGACGAAGGTGAAAAGTGCGGAACTTTGTGTGAGTGCTGCGATAATCTTTCTGATTGTGATGCTGCTGGTTGTTTTTGGTGCGATGGTTTGTGTGGTTCAGATGATCCATGTGACGGTTTGGAACAAACGGAATGTGAATCACATGATTGTTGCTTGTGGGATGGCATCGATTGTTCATATGTGCCAGGAGGTCCGTAGAGAATTGTTATGAGAATAACTTGGTTTACTCTTAGTAAGCTTGAGTACCTGTCCGACGAAGGTGTTTTCAGATGGGCAGGTACTAATAGATTGTTTTATCAGCCGGAGTGCCCCTGCCTTAATTGCAAGCAGGAATTCCTGGCTGAAGTTGGAGACCCTTACCCGGTGTCTCGCTTTTATTGCAGTCCAAGATGCATGGAGCTTCACGCACCTTATATATCAGCAATTCTTGACTATCTGGAAGCTGTTGGTAGAGGAAGTGATGTGTTCCCCTTAATATATTTGAAACAGAAGGGCAAGCCTACCGAGGCGGTAGTGAAGGCCATGAAAGATATAAAAGCAGCGTTTGATTAGGGAGGTATATCATGCCTATAGTGCCTTTATTAGGAAGCAAGAGTAATTTGTGGGGGGTTCCACCGGAGCACCCTGAATTGTGTGTAAAGGATTCACAGACTGCGCTGAATATTCCAGTTACCGGGTTAAGTGGTTGGGATGAATCCTATGTGCAGGCGCAATCTCTCACTTTTAGCCCTTTGACCTTTGAGTTAGCCGGAGAGGGGTTAGCTGCGCTGGCAAACTCAGAAGTAATTTGGGCAGAGCGAAAGTCAAAGATTTTAGTCGCAATGCTCGCATCTGACGCTGCAGCAGTTGTTACGATAGCCATGGCCTACGAAGATTCTGATGGGCTTTGGACATATACTGCTACCCAGGCGATAACTGCTACTGCTTTGCAGGTAGATTCTAAGTATGTGTTGCCTCTTGCTGTATTTGATGCTTTAGGGGCAAAGCGTGCTAAGATATATATTGTTAGCATCTCGGTGGGTACGGTTGATGTTCAACTAGCTACGGTTTAAGCAGCTATGAAGAATCCTATTATTGAATTGCAAGGTCTTCTTGGTATCGCTAAAAGACAAGAAGCTGTTTATTGGGGGCGTGTTATTCAAGTTACGGATTCTACTATTGTTGTACAATATGGCAAAGGTTTAGTTTTACGAACATCTACTACGTATACTATCAGTATAGGAGACTATGTATTAATTGCAGATAATAAAATCATAGGCAGAGTGCAGTTATCGGAAATAGATACAGTTTATATTACATAGGAGAATTATATGTGGAGCACAGTTTATATTGATGCGTATCCACCCGAATTTAAAGAAATAGATTATGACGAATTTGACTATGTGTATGAAGAGCGTCTTTATTTCTTGTCTCTATTAAGGGATGAGCTTAGAAGGAGTTATGGGGATGTTCATTTGGTGTATATTTTTTGTACATTGTGGTATAGACGATTGTGCTTTTCTGTCAGTGGATGGCTGAATAAACAAGGGAAGAAAAAAAGAAAAGAATAATTTAATAGAAGGAGAAAATTATGCCAATTGAACCTTTACACTCGCCAAATATATCCAGAAAGGTTTTGCCCCCGGAGATGGAAATCAGAGAATTGAGAGTCGCTGTATCTTTAGACACTGACGATTTAGTCCCCGCAGCGGGTAAGCGGATTCGGGTATTAGGATTTAATTCTTCACAATATGTAGACTCGGCTGGTGCGGTGAGTACATCTTTACGATCCACATTGGCTTTTGGGGAGGGGCACACATCAGATCCATCGAAGATACTTGCAAGCTATCGCCAAAGTGATCCTTATGACGATGCTGGTTCTTGTATGGGTAACATTAATGTTTTGGGTGAGATTGATGAAAAGGTTCGATTAACAAATGTCACCTTTACTGGTGGGCCGATAGTTACGCGAATTGTAATTTATTACACAGAAGAATAACGGATTGCTGGGGGGAAGCTTAACTGACATAATCCAAAAGATTTTGACTTGGCAGAATGATACGGGAATAGGAAATGGCGATAACATACGCAGGTGGGATACTGACAATCTCTCATAACGGTGCAGGAAATAAAGGCTACACTTTTGCGCTGGGTTTTGTTCCAGAAGACCTTTATAATGCAGATGTTGCCGGTGGTTGGGGGGTGATTCACAAGCTGGGGGATAATCAATATAAGATAGATTGTAATGTCTGGGTTGGCGGGGATTCTCACACAACATATTTCAAATGCTTAAAACAGCAGATTCTATTTTGTGGAGAGTTTTTTCAAATTGGCGGTGGAAGTCAGCCTTGGCAGATGTGGGCTGGGGAGATGTACTTTGGTGAGATTGTCAATGGTGAACCTGTGAATGGTTCAGTATTTACTTTTGGCTATACTGGTGGAGCGGCAGAAACGCTTATTAGGGGACGAATAGGGAATTTGTTTATGTATAATTCGTTATTTAATTCTATATCTGCTGTTCCTTCAAAGATATATCCTGACACTAATACTGGTATTAAATTTGATCGCTCAATTATTGACGGTGTTACAAACCCCTTTTATGTTACAACATCAGCATGGAAGGCCGATCTTGATGATTCTGTTATTCAAAACGCTGGCCAGGGTTTTTTTATGGAAGCTGATCCAAGACGCTTATGTATGGATGGATTGGCGTTTAAAAATTGTGGTGTAGGAATTTATAACGAGTCAGTGGGTGGTACTTCGACTATTCTAAATCTTGTAACAAAAAATACTCCCCTACTGGTTGATGTTGCGGTCAGCCTTTGGATATGTTGGCTCATTAACCCTGATGTTGAAACTTGGCACGTAAATTTTCAATATGGAGACACTTATGTTTATCGTAAGCATACGCTGTCTTTGAAAATTGTTGACGCAAGTAATAACCCTATTTCAGGAGCGTCTGTTCAAATTAGAGATTTAGATGATGATTTAGTTATAGACATGGTTACGGAAACAGACGGGCAATTAGTGGATACAGGAACAGCAACATCAGGTGATCATGTAGGTTTAACGGATATAGGTAAATCATGGATAGTAAATGCTTTCAAAGGGTTTTTAGTAGAAATTACTGCAGGCACGGGGGTGGGGCAGATACGAGGAATAAGTCATAATTCCTCAACAAGAATTGCTATTGGTGGAGGTTCTCTTGGTTGGTGGGAAACAGTGCCAGATGCTACTTCTCAGTATAAAATAATTCCAACTTTGGATTATGGGTATCTTGAATACGGCGGGGGAGATACTTTTGTAATGAAAACTCCGCATACAATGACAATAAAGCATTATGACTACACAACGCTACCAGTAAAATTCGCAATCTCAAAAGCTGTTGATTGGGAATTTACAATGTATGCAGATCCCTATATAACGAAGAATGAAGCTCAGGCAGGACTCATAGGAGGCACTTGTGGCTAAACCTAAGATTGTATTGCAATATCAGAAATCAGATGCCCTGAGAAAGACCATCCAGATTATAATTAAGAAAGGGAAGAAATGAAAGAGTCCACTATAAAATATACTGAATCAGGCTGTGAGATTGTCTACGAGGAAATAGGTGAGCACTCAAAGAGGTATAGGGTGGAGCTTGAAAAAAAAGATGGTAAATTAATAACACGAAAAATATATTTGAAGGAGAAATAATATGGCTTGTGGATGTGTAAGTATAACACTCAAAGGTGGGTCAGCGATAGACCCTATTGACATTACCGAGCTGTATGATGCCAACAAATATCATGACTGGGGCTGCGTGGATACCGCGGATGGGTTGACTTATGATATAGGAACAAAGATCATTATTGGTGATGGAGGGGGAACTGAGACCCATTTTGATCTTCGTAAAGCCGGCAATCCAGTAACTTGGCGTTTTGCTGATGAGAAGGATGGTCTTGAACTCAACCTCGGGGCCATTGATGAGGCCCTCTTGGATAGTAGCACAATTACCACAATCGGGTCAGTGGCTACTACAGGGGTGAAGGTAGTCGCTGGCACAAAGGCCCACATTACTTCGGCGAAGAATCTGACTATATCTACATTCAACACTTTTGTTGAGTGCGCCGCCGCCGCCGTGCTGTCCCTGGTGAATCCCAACTTTGTCTTGGCCGGCAATACAACGGGTGCGGGGGTGATCGAAGAGAACTATGAGTGGGACTTTACCGTTCTTGAAGGAACAACGCCTATTCCTTTGTGTCATATTGAGGTGGATGATGTTGGTGGCAATCCAATCACAGACGAGACCACAGATCCACAAGGTCAGATTGCTACACAGACATATGAGGCTAACTATTGGACAAATAACACCCCAACGCCCAAAACACCTCATTCATTTCGTTTTTACGAATATGACTATAATACACTAACACCAACGATGGCTGTTTCTTCTAAGCTTGCATATAGCCAGCAGATGACACCGGATCCTTATATCACCAAATCAAAAACTAATGCAGGGTTAATAAATGCCGCGTGCTCATAAGGATTGATCCATGACTTGTCAATGTAGCAATAAAATACAAATAGCTGGCAATGCTACGGTTGGCAGTACTATCATTAATCCTTTTAATGCCGAATGGATTTATGCCTTAAATAAAGAAAGGGACTGGAAGTGCATAGAGACCAACGATGGTGTAAATTTTGTTATCCATACGACAATAGAGGTGGGTAATGGGGTTGATGTTACCTACTTTAGAGACTATGGGCATAACTTCACTTTTGATGCCGGGCATAGCTTTATTTTAAACCCCCCGGCATATTTGGAGGTGGGCGGGAATACCGATTGGACAGTTCAGGAACGAGGGCAAATCAGAGATGCTTTAGGAATTGATGGGGATAAAACGACGGCTATTGGTGGGCAACTGCAGCTATTGGTAATAGATGCTAGTTTTTTGAGGCATATAGAGGGTGGCCGTTGGAGAATTGATGCGGCTGCAAACCAGATGATTTTCTACCAAAGTGATAATGTAACCGAGATAGCCAGGTTTGATCTGAAAGACGGGAGTGGAAATCCTGCCCATGAGAATATAATGGAGAGAGTGAGAGTACCATGATTATAACCAGGGGTCTTGGAGAAAATCAGTTGCTTATTACCCGCGGCTATGGCACAATTATTCCAGCAATATTGGTTATTCCAACTTATATTTTTAAGAGAGTCATAATTCAACGTCTTTTTAAGCGAGTGAGATTGAGATAATGGCTGACCCAAAATACATAGTTGTCCGAGACAGCATCTTTCAAGTTTTCCTTCGTACTCTGATCATTCAAACTTTCGAGCCAGAATTTCGTGTAGCAGTAATCAAACGGACTTCATTTAATCGGATTTTCAAAAGACCTATAAGGCCAGGGTAATGGAACATGGACACAATAAATAAACAGATATTTGAGGAATTTACAATAGCTGGCGATTTTGTTAGCCAGGCCAGTGTAGGAGAACTTGCAGTTCTTGTTGGCAGTGAAGTCCTCGCTGAAGATAAGGCTGGTGTTGATGTCAGTGCTACTCTCTTAGATCAGGCAACGAAGGCAGTTGATGGAACTCAGCTCAGGATTAAATTGAGGGCTGGTGCTGAAGATGTGAGCCCGTACAAAGTAACCTGGCGCATTTTGACTTCTTTGGATAATAAGTGGGAAATTGATTGCAAGGTTCGTATAAAGGAATTGTAAAATGACGATTGCTACTTCTGTAAAAACTTCAGCGGCAGTGGCCATCGGTTTGGCCAAATTGTACCTGGATGATAGTGCAACGCATATTGCTGAATTCAATAAAGTTTTAAATGATTCGGCTTATGTGGGAGCAAAGACAGAGGTTTCTTTTGAGGGCAGTAAAGAGATCCTTGAACAGGAGGGGGCTAGGCGAGGATTCCGGGAAGTTATAAAGCGATTAATTTCAAAGGCTCAGATATCTTTGAATTGCAATCTTTTGGAATTGACTACTAAAAATATGTCTTATTCTTTTGGTGGTGACGGCGNNTGACGGCGGCGCGGGGAATATTCTGAATGATTTATTTGGGGAGCCTAGTGTTCTTCGTGCAGAGTTAATTTTTCTTTATCCGGATAAAATTACTCAGATGATTATAATTCTACCTTCTGTTCAAGTTGTTTCTAATCCGACTTTAGAATTTAATGCCGAAGAAGCAATAATTTCGGCTATTACCTTATCACCCTTGGCTACAAATGAGGTAGTTTGGGTGAATGATCCACTAGGTCGGGTTTATTGGACTCCTTAGATTTTATTTATGGCTATGAAAGACTTTACTATTTTCTTATTAGATGATGATAAAAAGTTTTGTGAGTTAATGGCTGTTTTAGTCAAACACAAAATTTTTATGTCTAAGTTGCAGGGTTATAATGTAATCTTGCATACCTATTACGATACGAAGAATTTAGAAGAAGCTGTACTCCAAATACGGAGAATAAGGCCGGATTTGGTATTGCTGGACTATATGTTAGGCACTCAAACTGGAGCTTGTTTAGATTCTTTGTCAGTACTTAATGAGATTATTCCTTATTGTTTGGATATTCAGATAGTATCTGGGCTATTTGTTGAAGATGTGAGACTAAAACTTATACAGGGACTTTTAGGTCGTATGCATATAAATGTATTGCAAAAGCCTTTTAACACGACGGAATTAATACAGGCTATAAAAAATAGTATAAGGAAGAAAGAAGATGTCAAGCACAACTGAGCTTGTTCTTAAACTCAGAATTATTCAATTGGAGGGAAAACTTGCTCTCTATGAGTCCATAATTTCAGACTTGGTAAATATGGCGAGCATCCAAAAGGTAGCTGCGGATATAAAAACAAAGTTACAGAATGGATCTCAAGTATGGCAGCAGGATTATCCAAGAGAAAATCATGGCTGATGATAGCAAGGATTCTTTACGTCTGGGTAGATTAGAGGACAAGTTCGCGCTCCATGAGCCTGTTCTAATAAGTCTTCACGGCCTTGTTTCTGTTGCTGATGAGATCAACAAGATTCAAGAAGAGATGCAGGGCTTACGTGATTCCAAAATAGCTATGAAAGGTAAAGTAGCCGGTATGTTGCAGGCACAAGAGGCAGCATATAAAGACATTTTGGTGTTGTCCCAGGAGAGAAATAAATTGATTGAGGATTGTCCCATTAAGGATGCCTCCGCTGATATTAAAATATTAAAGAATGACTTTGCGAATTTAGAGAAGGACTTTGCTATTATGGATGACACTATCGATGCATTGAAGATGAAAGGTTGGGACTTGTTATTTAGGATAGTGCCTTGGGCTTTGCTATTTGGTGTCGCTGTGTGGGCCGCGGCTAAAACATGAATAAGTTACTATGATTTTCACCGGCATTTGGGTCAACACAATTAAGTAGGGATGCCGAATGTAAATATAATGCAGCAAATTGTAAGGGAGATTTTATTATGGTGTTAAAGAAAGGTAGAACGACAAGCGAGTTTGTAGTCTCAATCGGTGCTGGTCTACTTGGTGCCGGTCTGGCCTTTGGTATTGTGACCATGGATCAGGTTGACGCAATGGTTAAAAGTGCAGGTGCTTTTAGTGGCTCACTATTAGCGGCCTGCGGAGCCCTCGGATATAATATCAGCAGAGGATTAGCCAAGAAAGGCGCTGATAAGTAACTGAGTGAGAAATGAAAGAGCATCTGCCCTTATAACATGGGCAGGTGTCTCTTAAGTGGGTTCTACTATGTATGATTTAAAGCAGTTTCAGCATTTAATTGCACGGATTACTGGGGAACAGGAACTTTATTCAAGAGCTGTTGTTAGTTTGCTTTTGGGTACATCGGCCAAAGAGTCGGACTTTGGAACCTATCAAAGGCAAATAGGTGGAGGACCTGCTTTGGGTGCCTTTCAGATGGAGCCCGCTACAAAGAATGATATTTGGGAAAACTATCTTTATTTGGGCAGAGCAAAACGTCGTGAAGATGTATACAGGATTTCAGGTGTGCGCTCCCCTAATGATAATGGGGCCTTAGAGTGGAACCTTGCGTACCAGATTTGTATGGCCCGGTTACATTACAGGCGAATACCTGAACCTTTTCCTGCATATGATGATATTGAGGGGCTTGGCTGGTATTGGGATACTCACTGGAACCGAAATCCAGAAAAAGGGACAGTCAAGCAATTTGTAGAAAAGTGGGAGCAATATATAGGAAGGAGGCTATTTACACTATGAAATTATTTAAGATTTTAATTTGTGCCTTATGTCTTATCGTTTTGACCAGTTGTGGGCAAATGATTAAGAATATACCTGCGATTACAGGGGCTGGCTCTTCCGCTTATGTTGGGTACGATGAGGTGGTCGATATTATCTCAGCTCATTTGGGTGAGTATAGTGACTTGGAGGTGGGCGCACTTGAAAGAGCGAATAAAGAATTAATTGCAGCGAAGCTGAAGGTTGAAAGGCTGGCTGCAGATAAGGAAACTTTGGCTGAATTAGCTATGTGTTTGCCCGAATTAATGCCCCTATATGATTCTATTAAGCGCTCTTATATGGCTGCATATGCGATTGTATCAAGCAGAATGGAGCTATATGAGCCCTGGGAGGAGCTTACTTTACTGAATTATAATCAAACTTGCTCACGGCTAGACCAGGCTATCACTATTGCAATGATCAGTCAGGATGGTGCGAGTAATGAGCAGATTGTCAGAGACATACTTAATTTTGCCGGCCTGGTGGCGAAGATAGTGATACCTCTATTGATTTTATAGGGGGGTGATTATGTATAAGAGCATAAACTTATTAGGCGTTATCTTATTACTGGGTTGCATTTTAAGTCCATCTACCTTTTCTACAGTGCCCAACCCATCTGATGTGCAGGGATATATTGGCACTGAGGTGCATTTTAGTTGGGGGGAGTCCACCGGGGAGGTTGCTGGATATAGAATTTATTGGGGGGAGAGTGAGGGAGGCCCTTATCCTAATCGTCTTTGTGAAGTTAATGGCTTATTGTTGAATTATAATGCCAGTTTGAACAACGTAGAGCAATATTATTTAGTGTGTCGTGCTTACAATCAATATGGAGAAAGCGGGAATTCTAATGAGGTGATTTGGCCCGCCCAGTAAATGAGGAGCACCAGGGAGGATAAAACAATGTCATTTGTGTTTACCCCTACTCTTGAATTGCCTGTTAAAACGGTTCCTTGGGACCGCAGTGGGAATTATTTTCAGAGGGTTCTTCGTTGGCTGTCTTTTACTCGGCGATGGTATTTCAGTGAAGATTGGTACTTCCGCTTATTTGACGGAGAATGGGTTAAAATTCCCAAAGGTTTTGAATTGGATGGTGCGTCTATTCCGAAACCTTTTCGATTCATAATGTCCCCTACTGGTATATTATTTATTGCTGGGGGTTTTCACGATTATGGGTATATGTATAATAAGCTCCTTGGTGTGAAAGTCGGGCCTCTTAGCGATGGGTCCTATGTAGTTATGAAAGAGTTTGACTATCAGCCCGGTGCTGGTAGGGCATATTGGGATTGGTTGTTCAAGCAAATTACCTATCAAATTACTGGACTGCACATAATTCCTAATGTAACATATCTATTATTAGTTCTGTTTGGGTCGTTTGCATGGAACAAGCACCGGAAGCAGGATAAAACAATTGGAGGAAGAGAATCATGAATAAGTTTGTGAATTTGTTACTGTTTGTCAGTGTTTTTTGGGTTTTGGTTTTTTCTTTATTTTTGTCATCGGCAAATGCACAAGAATGGTATACTGCGAACCAGATCACGATTACCTGGGAAGCCGTGACTGAAATGCACGGTGGGGTTGCTATTCCTGAGACTGATATTATTGAATATCGAGTATTTCTCTCGAATGTTGTAACCGACCCGGATAAAACGAATCCAATGGAAATTGATATTACGGGAGACACTTCTTATACAGTTACCTTGGTGGATGAAAAGTGCTTTGTCGGTCTGCAAACGATTCGTAAGCTTGCAGGCGGTGAGGTCTTGGGAGAGTCTATAATTGGTTGGACAGATGACCCGGCTATCTGTTTGGATGGGCACACTTTTGGAATCAGGTACTTCCTACCTCCAATGGTGGCGATTGGATTAAGACCCGGGACGTAAAAAAACAAGGGCTAGGGACACTTAATTATCGGCAAAAAAGGGATGCTGAGAGTTAAGTGTTCCTTCTTTGACTGTTGATTTTACCAACAACCTTACCCTTCCGGATAGTTATTACTTTGTCTGCGCGATCTGTTAATCTATCTCTGTGTGTGATCATGATTAATTGAAGATTTAATTTTTTGTTTATTGTTTCAAGTAGATCAATAACGAAGGGGTGCCGGTCCGCCGACACATTCCGGAAGGGCTCATCCAGGAGCAGAGTTGATCTATTATAAATCATTCGCTGCATGGCTACACGTAAAGCAAAGGCGGCCACGTCCACTGCTCCTCCCCCAGTAGAATCCAATGGATCCCTCTCCTCACCATCACGTTTGAATACCAGCCGGCACTCTGTTTCATTATGCTTAGTCTCGAAAATAGCCTCGAACTGGTAGGGGTCCTCGAGGACTGTCTTGAGAGCCATGGAGACCAGATTGTCTAAGTACTCCTTGACTTCCTTTTGAATCTTTAAAGCAGAGGCATGGAGGATTACCCGGCATTTTTTAAGGATAACTTCGTGGCGCTCTTCGAGTTTTATTTTCCTTTCGGTGTCAGCTAGGCGTTGGGTGTGATACCTGAGAGCGGCCTTATCTTCATTTATCTTTTGGCGTAGGCCGACGACTTCGCTTATCCAGTTTTGGTTCATTTAATCTTTACCCTTTGGCGGACTTTCCCAACAGGTTCCTTCCGGTAATTTTTGTGGCGGGGAAACCCTAAGTTCTCGAACAGTTAATGGGGGATCCCCCACCTGAAAAAATACAGGAACACTTGCTGCAACAAGGCGGCCATTGGAAAGCACTATGACAATGTTTTGGTACATTTCATCTTTCATTCTCACCACTTATATATTTTCTTCAGCTTTTTAAATCTGGACTGAATCAGCTCTTTTTTCTCCGTCTTTTCAGAGTCCCACTCACTAAGTAGCTGCTTGGCTTCTTTCAAGGTTTTGATCTGAAATTCAGATATAAGATTCTGAAGAAGGATTTTCCTCTCACCGTCAAGTCGGGCCTTCTCAGGTTTAGCCCTATCTATGGTCTCAATTAGCCTGTTTAAGCTTGTAAGTGTAGATTGCATACTACTGATCCCTTTTTTCAGGGAAGAGCCACCTGGGCCTGTTCTTGCCTTTGGATATGTGCTTGTGGGCTGCTGGGTTAGAGAATTGATCACCTAAAGCTCGTGAGCCGCTATTCTTCTTTAATCTTTGGTACGCCGCTCGCCGGCCAACGCATCGAAGAGAACCATCCAGGCCCCGTGTGTAATTTACATCTTTAGGGCTAAAATCACCGTAAACCAATTTCTTTAATCTCTTAGCTGTTCTTCCGTTCATGTTGGCTCCTCATTAATTCTGTTAATCGTGCTTTCTCTTTTTTACTGAGAATACAAAAACTGCCTTCATTTGTCTCCCACTCTTTTGAGTGCTCGATTATTTGTCTTGCAATGTCTTTCCAGAAGAACTGGACCTCATCTCCCATTAATTGAAAGAAAGATAAAGCTTCTGCTTTGCCATACTGTCTTGCCATGCTCTCAGCAAGATTGTGTAGGTTCGGATAGCCTTCGTATAATGCATTTGCGAGTGCTTCTACTGAGAACTTAGTCATATTGATTCCTCATTTGAATTTTGTTAATCGTTGTCTGGGGACATAGCGAACTTGACTAATATGCTCTCTGTCTTTCCAATATCTTTCACCAAATACGAGAATTTTTATGCGTCCATCACTCATATTTTTTAAGACATGGCACCGCATTGTGTAGTCCAATCTGCGAGTGCCTATTGCATGAGCGCAGGATAAAAGATGTGTTGCATTTTTGAATGTTAAATTATTGGATTTCTTAGTCATCTTTAATCTCTGATAGATCCAGTCTCATTTTTTTGGACTCTGCAGCTATGAATATCTTTTCCATCATATGATCCAATGGTGGCCGGTTGATTTTTTTCAAAGTGCCAAATACTATGTCTTTATAGTTCACTCTTTTTTGAACCTTAGTGGCTGACTCCATCCCCTCGATGAGCTGGGCCAGCTCCGCTTCTTTTCTCTTTCGCTCTTTGGCCTCTTCAATTTTGAGGACTTCTTTGGGGGGCTTGAAGGGCACTCTGACCTTGGCCAGCTTTCGATTATCTGTATTGAAGACCATGAAGTGTGGAATGTGCGCACCCTGGTCTATGTTCGTTCTGCCCAAACTCCCACAATTTACCAGCCATCGAAGGCCGTATTGAGTTACGAAAGATCTATGGTTATCCCCGGTTATTATAAGAGCAAAAGGATTCCTTTTTAGCAGGTGCTTGGCCAGAGTGAAGTCTTTCATTCCATCCCAGAGTTTTTCATTATCAATGACCATTCGATGTGTGGCCCAGATATTCACATCTTTCGGATCCATTCCTTTTGGTTCATCCTCATTCCAACTGGAGCCCCAACCAACCACTCGCTTCTTTTCTGACGGTGGGCTGAGTAAAATTCCGCCAGTGGAGGGCAGCCGTTTGACCAGGTTGAAATCCTCAAATAATCGAAGGGGGACATTATCTGTGTTGCTTGCGTGATACCTGAGATCATGTTGGCCATAAACTACATAGACCTTGACATTATAAGCCTTGAGCAAAAAGGCTGTTTGTCTTATTAAATGAACGGATGCGGACACAGACTCAAAGAAGTCTCCAGGTTGAATGAGCACTTTTATCTTATGCTTATCACAAAAGCCCAATATAAATTTGAATTTATTCATAAGGACTGCATCATACTGATCCATTCTACCTTTTGGGATGGTATCTCGTAGATGCAAGTCACCTAAAAATGCCAATTTCATAATTTGAGGCCCTATATTTAGTGAATACTTGTGGGTTCTGTGGGAGTATCCTCAGCAGAATTTAGTTTTTTGGCTGTTTTTTTAAGCACTTTGGCTAATACGGCTCTATCAGCATTTGCTACGTAATTGACTGCATCCGGATTATTGGCCGGGAAAACAAGAAGAGCAAATTTAGAGCCCGGGAAAAACTCTCTTATTGCAGCATTAATATTAGCACCTAATTCACGTACGATTACTTCAGTGGCTAGTTGCATTTCCTGGGGGGTCATCGGTTGGTTCTTTCGAGCTGCCGTGGGTTTATTAGGGTTCACTTTTCTTCTCCTGTTTTTTAGTCATTTCTATGACATCCTTTTCAAATCCTTCAGCACTGGCTCTCAAGATGGCTAACCCATCCATGAGCTGCTCTACTAAATCCGGATGGCACACTATTTTGGTTTCATGGATAAACGCTCGGTCTTTAACTTCGAGAGTCTCATCTGTTACTATTGGTAAATCAAGAATATTCATTATTCACCTCAGAAAGGTTTTGCGCACACCGGACAAATCTTAAGCTTCTTTTTAAGTGTGGCCAGCTCTTTAGTATTATATCTAATCACTTGTTGTGCATTAATTGTGTGTGCCTGATTTTCCTGGAGACGTGTAATCAAGTCGGCCAGTCGCTGGCTTTTTATTTCTTGTGTTTGAAGATCTACGATTTCTTTTTGTATTTTAATGGCCTGGCTCTCTACCTGCAGCCACTCTTTAAGTTTTCTTTTCTTTTCAGTATTTTCATCTATGATTTTTACAGCTTGGTACAACTTATTGAATTTAATTTCATCAGCTTGAGCCTTATCGATTTCAATTACAAGTGCTCTGGCTTCGTCTTCGACTATTTGGGGGGTCTCAGTGGCCTTTATTCTTTGTTGAAGTATTCTGCATCGCTCAAGTAGGGTTGTTAAGTTGTAAGTTTTTGCTTCAAGTTCCTCATAGCCCTGAATTGCAAGCTCTAAGTCACTGAGTTCACCTTCTAACTTCTCGACATACTCATACTTTTTTATATCCTTTTTAATATTTTCAATTTGAGTCTTTCGAGAAAGAAGGAGCTTTTTCTGCGCTGCGATTGCGCTGTTGGCTACCTTGGCTGTTTTGTCTACCAGGTCCATGCCAAGGAGTTTATGAATTGTTTTGGCCACCTGGCCAGCGGTGCTTTGTAATAGGTAGTATTCCTTAAATTGCTCTTGGATATTGACCTCAGAAAGATCCAACATTTTGGCAATCTCATCAGGGACTGTACGTTTGAAAGCCTCGAGTGGATCTGTCTCTTTGCCGGCAATCTCTCTTAAGCCTATCTTATAGTAATTCTTGCCTTTCTTGCCGCCAGTTCTACCTCGAGTAATCGCGGGGATCCCAGTGCATCGAATAGTTACATGGCTGTCTTTAGATTTATCGCCTGGCCGGCCCTGTACTGGCTTACTAAATGCTACGTATGTTAGGGCTCGTCTTATGGTGGATTTCCCTTGGTCTGTACTTCCTTTGATTACAATTATTCCTGGAGTAAACCCAGTCAGAGAGCCCTTTATTTCTGGAGTAAACTCGATCAGAGAATCCTTGTGAGTCTCAAAATTAACTAAGTGTAAACTGATTATGCTCATTCTTCTGTTGCTACTCCAACTATGTTGAGGTCGTCTAATGGGCAAAGGCAGGCAGGCTCTCTTTTTTTATGGTCCTCTTTGATTCTATTGGTGATAACGAACACATCATCTTCCTCTGAATTGTATGTCACAAAACTTTTCAGTCCACAAAGAGAGCATGAATAATTTTGCCGCATGAGATGGCCCCAGGGTTTCTTATTGCTGCCTTGATAATTGACAACAAAATCTTTGAGGACCATTTCTATGATGGAACTAATTGAAACTTTATAGTCAGCCAAGATTCCAACGACTGTTAGTATTGCTCTGGCTTCCCTTGGGGTGAGATCATGCTGAACTATTGGGGTAGTAACCCAAATTCTCCAACTATTATCAAGTTCTCTTGGGATAGCTGGAATTTGATCGGTCGTAGTCATTATGTTTGCAAGAAACTTTGCTTCCTCATCTGTTATGGTGACTTTCATTTGCCCTCCTCGATGTGGAGCTTAAAGATCTCTGGGTCAACCCAATATAAAAATTCGGCCAACCGCATTACATATAAATTGTAATGGTCCTTCTCAGACAGGCAGCTAATTTTTAACAGCAGTCTGAAATCTTTTGAGTATTTTAATTTCCCTGTGTAACCAACGAGAAAGTTCCAAAAGGAGCTGTTGAACATAATGCAGGCCTGTCTCCGGTCACGTTGGAAAATTAGCCAGCTCCAACGTCTTTTCCCTATACATCTGTCTCGTTCAGCTTGCCTCCAAAATTTTAATAGAAGTGGTTCTTTTTGATTGCTATCAAGCAAATCTTGAATAGTCAATTCTTTAGAATATCCGCGCTTGAGTTCAATGCTGACTAGATCTAATAATGCTGCTCCGAGTGGATCAAGAGTGGCAACGTCTCCATAAGAATTTGGGGTTTCTAAACCCTTTTTGGCTCGGACTGTGGCCCTGGCCCCCGAGGTTGAAGTCCTCCAGAAAATTGAGTCTGATTCTCCATTGGAGCACCATTTGGAAAGCTGCTTGCAAATTTTTCTTTCAAAAGGAGGACCCTTATTAGCCATGTTTTAGCTCCCAATCATATATCCAGTCATAACTGAAATGTAAGGATGAACCATCTTTGAATTTGATGATCAAATAATCATTTATGCCAGAATCCGTAATTTTAATGCAATCAACTACTTTCCCTGAGATTACTTTGGTAAGTTCTTCGCCTGATTCGTATGTAAATTCTTTTTCCATTTATTGTAATTGCTCGCTTCTTCTTTTCGCAGCTAAAAGGGCTTTGTGGGCAATCTCGCGTTGTGTTGTAAGAATCCGAATTTGCCGTTCCTTTCGTGCTATAAAAGATTCCAAAGCTTCTTTCTTTGTAGGGCAGGCGAAGCGCTTATGTGCGCTTGAGAGTACGAAACGTGGATCTCCCAGATTAAGTACCCAAACACCTTTGGGAGTTATTTTGGTAATAGGAAGCTCTATCAGAATGAGTATAGTACTAAAGCCTTCTGCCATAATGTTCTCATATCTGTATAAAACTTTTGGTTGTGTGCTCATTCTTGAATTCTCAATGTTTTTATTTGGATATACCAGGTACTTTTATCTCATGCTCTCCGGCACCTAGCCTAAAGGGTTTGATGTTATTCACAAAATCACAGCCATCTCGCTTAGCAACCGTTTTTCCTTTACGCCACCTATCTGAAAGTGAGTGATTTCTATGGAAACAAGAGCACTCGAACCCATTGGCACCACAAACCAACCAAATGCATGTATCGGCCCCCTCGCCTGGGGTGCATAGGTGCCGCATTTCTTCTGGTGTCAAAATAATATTTGTGTGCCAATCGTGGACAGTTACTTTCATTTATTATCCTCCGCTCTTTCTATCTAGGTGCCCCTATCTCTCTATCCGGCCCTCTAAAGCTCGCTTCTCTTTGGATTTCCTTGGTTAATCCCAAATAAAAATTTCCGGCTGTATTGTTTTGATACATTAAATGTACCATCTCAATTATGGCCTTTCCCATCTCTTGACCGGCCTTTTCTGCCCTTGTCATTTATCTATTCCCTATTTATCTTATTCCACAAAATTTTATATCTTTACGCATTTTCCAGAAATTATTTCGGATAGATCTATCTGAATAATGATGCTCATCGGCTGTATCTTTAAGGAACTTTCGCCAGGCTCCTCTTTTAGTCCAGGCTCTGCATTTGTACTCACTGACGTTAATCGTCATTGCTCCGAAACAGGTTAGGTATTCGACTGTAAATTTAAACATTACCCCCCGCTGAAAAAGTCATGCCATCGTCTAACCTTATCTGGTGTGAGAAGGTGATCAAATTGTAACCGGTTGGCCAGGTCAAGCAATGCAGGAAGTGAAAGCTTGTCTTTCTTTAATGGAAATGTCCCTGTACCTCCCCAGGGTAAGGTCATCAGTTTAAGATTTCTACGGACGATCTGTTTTCCTTCCGGACTTACAATTCGCTCATAAACCTTCCCTGTTTTTCCTATGCTTCTGGTTAAGAAATGAGTGGCCCTGTCAGGCCCCACGCTGGCTATGCCTGGAATTGAATCAGAAGGGTCCCCTGTCAACGCTCGGAAGTATGGCCACACTTTGGGTGGGAAGGGGTATTCCCGGGCAAAGATATCCTTGGTCATTTCATTTTTCTTGAAGCAGAAAATTATACAGTGATCCAAAAGTTGGTATAAATCCTTATCTGAGGAGACTACCACCAAGGATCCGTAAGGAACATGCTTTGAATATGTTTGTACAATGGAGGCTATAATATCATCTGCCTCATACCCGTCTTTTGAGAAAATATTCTTGAAACCTATCTTTGGAAGTACCTTATTTTGCAACAAATCGAAAATCGGTTTTTTAAGTTGTGGGGGAGGTCCCCAGGGAGAGATTCTACGTTCATGCTTTGCTCTTCCTTCGGAGGCCCTCTTTGATTTATAGCCCGGGAATAACTTGGTTCTATGATACGGTTTTGTATCCCAGGCGAAAATAAATCTATTGGTTCCGTACATATAAGAGAGCTTGCGAAGCTGAATCAAGAAGCCCTGGATGACAGACAGGGTGATTTCCTTCTGTCTTCCAGTGACTCCTTGACCGGCTATCTCCCGAGCCCCTCGGACAATCAGGGCTCGGTAGCATAAATTATTACTGTCTATTATTAACGTCTTCATGTAAGTTGGCTATTATTCTTCTTCGCCTGGATCATCCCCAAAGAAGTCGCCAAACTCATCTTCGCCACCTTCCGGATCCTCTTCGTAGCCCTCTTCGCCTTGGGCCTCTTCACCTGGGGCCTCTTCTTCGTAGCCCTCTTCATATTCACCTTCGCCTTCGCCTTCGCCTTGGGGCTCTTCCTCGTAGCCTCCCTCACCTTGGGGCTCTTCCTCGTAGCCTTCGCCTTGACCCTCTTCCTCGTAGCCTTCGCCTTGGCCCTCTTCATATTCAGGCTGATCAGATTCAGTTCCCAGGGCTGCGAATACTTCCTCTTTGAGGAGGCCAGACAGTTCGGCCAGACGCTCGCCGTATTTCTTTTTGGGGCAGGTCTCTTCGATAACCATCTCTACTGTTAATGGCTCTGGTTTGGTGTACTGATCAGCATCATCCGGGAGATCAGCAATTGTCTTTGAGACACGCACTTTAATTTCTGTAGTCATGATTTCTCCTTTAGAATCTTACTTTTTTCTTTCTATGTTGATAAAAGAGGCGCTCAATTGCCTCCCATGTATTAATGACATTCTCGCGG
>LGVE01182975.1_pt1 | contig 26471 bp, 23 predicted proteins | sample 469871 | NCBI WGS metagenome assembly LGVE01 (sample SAMN03893561, study PRJNA290197) | marine sediment metagenome | material: sediment; isolation source: combined push core samples #3730, #5133, and #5579 collected at Hydrate Ridge | place: Pacific Ocean: Hydrate Ridge | reverse complement strand
CTTGAACATATGATATTAAGTCACCATTATTATGGTAACTATGGTAGTCCAAAAAAGACAAATATTCCCGAAGCTTTAATTCTCCATTTTATTGATAATATTGACTCCAAAATGACAGTCTTAAAAGAAACGTTAGACCTTCTAGAACCCGGTGAATTTAGCGCTCCAATCGGTGTGTTAGATCGCGAAAAATACTACAAATCAAAACTATAATAAAAATAAAAAAAGGCATCTCATTGAGATGCTTTTTTGTTGGTTAAATATCTCTAGTTTTNNATAATGTTATAAGAAAATAAATTATAACAATAATTCCTAATGTAATTCGATACCATCCAAAAACTTTAAAATCATGATTTTTGATGTAACTTAGTAAGAATTTTATTGTGATAATTGATACTATAAATGCGGTAATCATACCGATTAATAAGGTGATAATTTCTGAACTTGTAAATACAAATCCAAATTTATAAATCTTTAAAATACTAGCACCAAACATTACTGGAATTGACAAGAAAAATGAAAATTCAGCAGCAATAAATCGAGAAGTTCCAAGTAAAATAGCTCCTAAAATTGTTGCTCCTGATCTTGAGGTTCCAGGAATTAGTGATAACACTTGAAACATTCCAATGAAGAATGCTGTTTTATATGATAATTCCTTTATAGATGTTATTTTAGGAATCTTAGTTTTATTCTTGTTTTCAATAATAATAAATAATACTCCATAAACAACAAGCATACTAGCTACAGTAATATAGTTATATAAATGATCATTTAGCCAATCATCAAATAATAATCCAATGATTGCTGCTGGTAATACAGCAATTATGACTTTATACCAAATTTCCATTGTTTCTTTTTTCTCTTGTTTATTTTTCTTAAGAGATAAGGGGTTTAGTTTATTGAAAAAAAGCACAACAACGGCCATTATAGCCCCAAGTTGTATAACTACTAAAAACATTTCTTTGAATGCATCACTCATATTTAAGTGAATCCACTCATCTACTAATATCATATGTCCTGTACTACTTATTGGTAACCATTCTGTGATTCCTTCAACAATACCAATAATGATAGTTTTTATTATCTCAATGAATTCCATATTCCCACCTCGTATATGTTAAAACCTACTATACTATAATAACACATTTCTGTGAATAGTAAGTAATTATTTCTAGTAGATGTATAACCAATATTTTCATTGGAATAGATTAGAATGTAGCAAAAAAAAACCTCAAATTATTTTGAGGTTTTTATGTATTATTCGGGAACAATAAATTCTTCAGGGAAGTTAACGTTATATAGTACTTCAAGTACGTCTTGTAAGTAAGTAATTCTATCTGCGCTATTTGTTGCGAAGATAGGATTGTTGGCTAGGATGTAGTTTGTTGAAGCTATTGAATAACCTGAAGTTGAGAAATAAGCTTGATAGATTGGAGCATAGTAAGCTTCAATTGCAGTATATACACTAGTTGGCATAATTGAATCTGTTGCTTCTCCAAGCATTTCAGCATATTTAATCTCAATGTATAATTCAATTTGTGATTCACTAGGAATTAGTGTTGTTCCACCACTACCAACAGTATGATCTCCAGTAGAGTTATCATAAAGAGCAGTAGGTTGTTCAAATCCAGTTCCTTCAGTTGCTAAGATAAAGTGTAATCCGAAGTTTGATTGAATTAAACGATCATCATAAAATTCATCAAGGTCTTCAATACTGTTTTCAACAGCAACAACGTAAGAATCATAAATACGTTTTAAAGCAGTTACAAAGTCTTCATCAAAGTTAGTAGTGCTTAAGTTAGTTAAGCTTTCTGTAGTAGATAAAGATTCTGTCATAATATAGAAACCATAAGCTTTGAATTCTGCCCAATCATTTTCTGGGTCATCAATTAATGAATCGTTGTATTCAGTAACAACTTCAATAAATGAATATTCGTCAATAGTAACTTTCTCTTTAATTAAATCTTCAAAAGCAACTACTAAAGCTTGGTATTCTATTAAATCTACTCCTGATAAATCTTCAACGATTTCATTGAATTCATCAGGTACAAAGTCTTTGTCAAAATCAACATATAATAAGATATGATCAGCGTTTAAACTGAAATATTCATCAACAACTTTTTGGATGTAATCAGCAGCATGTTCATACTTGATTGAGTCACCAATTAAGTTAGGTTGTAAGTTTCCAATAATGAATAAGTCTCTTATAACGTCTGCTTCACTTTCGCTACCAAACGCTAATATTAGGAATTCATCCCAACTATAAACTGAACTATCAAATCCGTAAGCAGCGTATCCATTACTACTAAAGATACCTTTCATTTCACGTAATTCATCGCGATGTTCAACCATTTTTTCATTATTACTATTTAAGAAATCATGGCTTTCTCCATAAATAGATGTATAGTATGCACTATCTAATAAGCTTAAAGCTTTAACGATTTCAATTGTATAGTAAGTTCCAATGCTTTCTTCCATATATGAGAATAATTGATCAGCAGTAATTTCAGTATCTCCGATTTTAGCTACTAACGTTTCATTTCCTTTGTTATCAAACTCAACACCATTATTAAATAGGTATTGTAGTTTTAACATTGGATCATAAATTTCAAATGTATTATCTTCCCAATAGCTTTCCATTGCGATATCAATTGAAGTAGTTGTAATTAGTCCTTCAATCATCTCTAATACAATAGCGTCAAGTTCTGCTTGTGTTAAGTCTTCAAAAGCAGTAACTTCTTCTTCAGATACTTTAAAAGCTAAAACACTGAAAGTAGCAGCAGTTTGTAAAGAGTAAGAATAACGAATTGCATCTTCTTCTAAACTTAAAGTATCAAATAAGTAAGATGTGAAAGTTAAATAAGGATCTCCACCTACACGATTTTTAGTTACTTCTTCGTAATTTAAAACTCCAATATCACTATAATCAGCACAGTAATCTTCAAAATCAGTATTAGTTGGAATTTGATCCAAACTAGGATTCATATAATTATATAAACCAATAAATTCTTCAAATACTTCTTCATCACTTAACTGTGTTGTGTTTGTTGCATCAAATTCACTTACTGCACGGTCTTCAATTGGTGTTTCATCATCAAAATATTTACCGAAACCTAAGTTGTAATTAGGTACTAAGTTAAATTTATCAAAAACATCATTTGCTTCTGTAACACTACTAAATCTAATATCAATAACACAGATATCACCTTTAGTATTTCTTTCATAGTAAGATTCGATTGCAGTATCAGTAATTTCTAAACTGTCACCTTCTGTTGCATTTAAGATGTATTCTTTTGTAATCTTAGTTTTAGCAATACTTAACTCAACAAAAGTTCTTAAATCATCATCACTTTCAGGATCGAATCCCAAAATGATTAAATTTGATTCAAATGATTCAATATAGTCAGCCTCAAGTTCAGGATCTTCCTTAATTTCGGCGATTAAATCTTCATCTAAAGTTCCATAAGTTAGTAAAGTTATTTCATCTTCAACTTCTTGTACTGTAATTCCAGCAATTGCTTGAGCTAGTAAAATTTCTTCTGTATATTGAATTAAATAACTTAGCCCGTCTGAGATTTTCATCATATCCCATAATTCTTGTCTTGTAACTTCAATATCTCCTACAGTTAAGTATACGTCTTCTCTGTTTGAGATTTCTGGTGTAATGTTTTTATCCTTAATACTACTACACCCAAAAGCCAGACCTAATACGATTCCAAAGAATCCTAAAACGATCGATGCTTTTATAATAATACCTTTGTTCATTTAAATCACTCCTTAATATTTACGCAATATATATAATATCATTTTACAGTCATAAAAACAACAACATTTTTTAGTAAAAATAACTATTCCGGTTATCTTACATATTATATAACATATATTACATCATATTTATTGTATATTTCTCGAAATATTGTATAATTTACCTTGTATTGGAGTGGTAAAATGAAAATTACAGTTTTAGCAAGTGGGTCAGGTGGAAATGCCACTTATTTAGAGTCAGGAAACACAAAAATACTTATTGATTGTGGAATCTCATATAAACAGATAACAACAAGGTTAAGGTCACATGATTTAAGTATTGATAACTTAGACGCAGTTTTAATTACTCATGAGCATACAGATCATATTAAAGGATTAGATGTTACTTTAAAAAGAAGTGATGCAACAGCATATTTAACTGAAGAAACATTTTTAGGAACTCATCCGAAAGTAAAAGACAATTTAGTATTTAATCAAATATCTTTTATTACTCCTTATGAGTCTCTTAATATTAATAATGTTGAAATATTACCTTTTAGTATTTCTCATGATGCTAGTGATGCAGTAGGATATATTATTAAAGCTGATGATAAAAAAATTGTTTATATCACAGATATTGGGTATTTACCTAAAAGAGATCACGATTTACTAAGAAATGCTGATATGTATATTTTTGAATCAAATTACGATGTTACTTTGTTATTTACATCAAGTCGCCCGTTTTATTTAAAACAGCGAATTGATTCAATAAAAGGTCATATGTCGAATAATGATTCAGCATATAATTTATCACAATTAGTAGGAGATAAAACAAAAAACATTATTTTAGCTCATCGCTCAAAAGAGTGTAATACAAATGAACTTGCATTAGAAACATATAATGCAGTATTTAAGGATTACGGATTAAATATTGACGACTATAATTTAATAGTTGCCCATCAAGATATACCGACAAAAGTATTTGAAATTTAGGAGGAATTATTTATGACAAATGAACAAATTATTAGTGAAGTATGTATGGAAGTATTCGGTGTAAAAAATGAAGAAATAAGTGTAGAAAAAAGACTGATGGGAGGAATGAGTAATTATACTTATGTTGTTAAAATAAAAGATAAATTATACACATTTAGAATCCCTGGTAAAAACGCTGAAAAATTCGTTGATAGAACAGTTGAAAAACATAATATTGAATTAGTAAAAACCCTTGATTTAAACAATAATACTGTCTTTTTAGATGTTAAATCTGGGTATAAAATAGCAGAGTATATTGAAGGACAACCACTAAGTGAATTGAACCCTTTAGAGTATCTAAAAGATGCAGCAAAAGTTCTTCATAAAATTCATGAATCAGGACTAAAATCAGACTATGATTATGATCCGCTTGGAAGATTAAAGTTATATGAAAGTTATTTAGTCGAATATAATTTTAAACATAGTGAAAGATACTTAGAATTAAAACAAAGATTTTTAAATCTAAAAAACAAATATATGGATAGTTCAAAACTTACTTTATCACATGGTGATTCACAAATTTCAAACTTTGTTGTAACTGATGAAGATTTAAAATTAATGGATTGGGAGTTTACCGGAAATAACGATCCATATTATGATATTGCTTGTTTTGGAAATAATGATTTTAGTCATGCTTTAGAACTTTTACCGGTATATTTAAATAAGGAACCATCAGTAGAAGAATATAATCGTTTATACTTCTTTAGATCATTCCAATGTTTGCAGTGGCATAATGTTGCTTTGTATAAAGAGTTTATCGGGTTAAGTATTGATTTAGGTGTTGATTTTATGTTTGTAGCAGGTCTTTATTTAGATAAAACAGAAAACTTCTTAAATAGTATTAAATAATTAGAAAGTAATGATATAATTAAGTAAACAAGAACTGATGTAGGAGGAGATAATATGAAAAAGCTAATTAAAGATAATTATTTTAATATTTTAGCTGTAGTAATATTTATTTCTGTATTTCTGTATCAGTTTTTTTATATGGTAAATTTACCAACTATTATATTTTTAAGTCAAGCAGAATTTAATTATTCAGAAGTATTATTAAATGTATTTATAATTATAATTGGTGTATCAATTTTATATAATATTCCATTATTAATTACTATTACATTTTATCAACAAATAGAATTTGAAACGCTTCATATTGATTTACCTTTATTGAAAAAATACTATAATTATGTGATGGTTATTATTACGCAAAATAGACAAAAAAATTATAGTGTTTATAGATGTTGATTTCTTCGTTTTAACCAAAAATAAAAACGAAGAAAGGAAGGCAAATGAAAAAAGTAAATAAGCACACAAAAATATTTTTACTAGGTTCTATAAGTGGGGTTTTAATATCTTTTATAATGGGGTTTTTACCTCGTTATAATACACTGCTATTTGTATTAAGACAATCATTCCTTTATTTAGGATTAGCTCTGTTAGTTCCAATGATTATTTCGGTATTTTATCCTATATATAAAAGATGGCTTATAAATAAGAATAGTAATCTCCATTTTTTAAATATTACAACCTTACTAGTTTTATTAACATCATTAATCTTTATTGCTGATTATCGCCTTGATTATATTGAAGAAAATGAAGTTCCTTTATTAGTAAACGTAATTTTATATGATGATTATAATAATTTAATCTATCGAAGTGTTATAAATGGAGAAACACCAAGCATTGAATTAATCGAAAAGACTAATAATAAATTAGTACTACATATTGAAGAGGTTTATTCAGGGATGCAGAGTGCACATGATTTAGAAAAACTTTTCCCAGATAGATCATTTGAACGAAAAGAATTAGTAGAAGCTCAAATTTGGTCTGATGTAGAAATAAGTTATAATGATGACAACTCAATATCAGAATTTATAATAACAGAATCTAGACTTGTTAAGTTTATTTTAGATGGAGAAGACATTTATGGGTTCTCAAGTCGACAACAAGATATTAAGAATACTTATCTTAATTTTGAATTTATCTCAGTACAAAAGCATTCGTTTTATAATGTGATGTTTAATGAATCAGAGTTGAGTAGTTTTATAGTTGAAGGTCATCATGATTTCTCAAGTGATCAAGAAACAGTAGTTGAATATCGTTTTGAAGAAGATTTCCAACTAGATGTTGTAGATTATTACACTCTTTCAAAACAAGAAGAGGATAAAGAGTATGATGAAATCGCTTATATAGAATCATCTTTTGATGAGTTTGATAATTTATATGTGGAGTTCATTGAAAATACTGATAGACCACTACAAAATGATTATATATACCTTTATTCAACTAGTGAATTAGAAGGACATATATTGGTTACTGATAATCAGGTTAACTATTTCTATTCGAGAATGGTTAATTGGGGTACCGAAGAGTTACAAGAGGTAAATAGAAATTACAATTGCGAAGATGGGAAGTATATTATTTCTTCATCTGATTCGTCACTTTTTCCGAATGAAACAGATAATTATCCATATTATGGTAACTTATTTGATGATAGTAGTTTTGTTGAATTAGTAAGACGAGATGAAATTATTGCAGTTGTTAATGAAATTGAGTTGTTCGAAATTCAGGATACAGATTTTGGATATATGGTTTTATACCATGTGTATTTAAATCCTCAGTTCACTAATAACTATCAAGATACTAACAATATTAACCAAACTCTCGAGATTTTTAGATTAAATTATTTTAACTATGAATCGATGTTATTTAGATATAGAATGAATGATGAAGTAATATATGAAAATAATCAAGTTATTAATTTCATGAATAGGTAATATTGGACACTCATATGGATTATTCATATGAGTGTCTTTTTTTTGAGATTTATTAATATATATATGAAAACAATGACTTAATAAATAATTATTCTAATTTAAACAAATGTAAGTGTTTTCTTTAGTGAAAAAAGGAGGCCTAAAATATTGTAATAATGAATAAAATGTTTTATAATCAAAACTGTATGAAATATTTATAAAAAATCTAGAAAAAAAATATATTTTGGAGGTATTGTCTTATGGCAAAAAAAGTATTCCAATCGATGGACGGTAACCAAGCTGCTGCACATGTAGCTTATGCATTTACAGAAGTTGCTGGTATCTATCCTATCACACCATCTTCACCGATGGCAGAATACACTGATTTATGGGCATCTCAAGGTAAGAAAAACTTATTTGGTATGCCAGTAAAAGTAATTGAAATGCAATCTGAAGCGGGAGCTGCTGGTACTGTTCACGGAAGTTTACAAGCTGGTGCTTTAACTACTACTTATACTGCATCTCAAGGCTTATTATTGAAATTACCAAACATGTATAAAATTGCAGGAGAATTACTACCTGGTGTTATCCATGTAGCTGCAAGAAGTATTGCTGTTCAAGCATTAAGTATCTTTGGAGATCATCAAGATGTTATGGCTGCAAGACCTACAGGTTTCGCTATTTTATCTAGTGGATCTGTACAAGAGGTTATGGACTTAGGTGCAGTTGCACATTTATCTGCAATTAAATCAAGTATTCCATTCCTACATTTCTTTGATGGATTTAGAACTTCTCATGAAGTTAATAAAGTTGAAGTTATGGATTATGCTGACTTAGATAAATTACTAGATAGAGACGCTGTAAAAAGATTTCGTAAAAATGCCTTAAACTCTTCTAACCCTGTTACTAGAGGTTCTGCACAAAACGATGATGTTTATATGCAAGCTCGTGAAATTCAAGATAAATATTACGAATTAGTACCTGATATTGCTGCTAAATATTTGGCAGATATCAGTAAAATTACTGGTCGTAATTACGCACCATTTGTTTTCTATGGTGATAAAGATGCAACTGATGTTGTAATCGCAATGGGTAGTGTAACTGAAGCTATTGAAGAAACAGTAGATCATTTAGTAGCACAAGGTAAAAAAGTTGGATTATTAACTGTTCACTTATACCGTCCATTTAGTACTAAATATTTCTTTGAACAAATGCCTAAAACAGTTAAAAGAATTACTGTATTAGATCGTACTAAAGAAAGTGGATCAGTTGGTGAACCATTATTCTTAGACATTAAAGGTATTTATTATGGATTAGATAACACTCCTGAAATTTTAGGTGGACGTTATGGATTATCTTCTAAAGATACTACTCCAGGACAAATAGTTGCTGTATTTGATAATATGGTAAATGCTAAAAAAGACCGATTTACTATCGGAATTAATGATGATGTAAATCATACTTCATTACCATATGAAGAAGTTGACGTTCAAAAAGAAACTTCTACAGAATTATTATTCTTTGGTCTTGGTAGTGATGGTACTGTTGGAGCATCTAAAAATACAATAAAAATTATTGGTGAAAATACTGATTTATACGGTCAAGCATATTCATCATATGACTCTAAAAAATCTGGTGGAGTAACTCGTATGCATTTACGTTTTGGAGCAGATCCAATTCGTTCAACATACTTAGTAAGCCATCCTCATTTCGTATCTTGTTCAAAAGATTCTTATCTTACTAAATACGATATGGTAGGAGGATTACGTGAAGGTGGTTCGTTCTTACTAAACACAGTAGTTCCTAAAGAAGAAGTTGAAGCATTCTTACCTAACAAAGTTAAGAAACAATTAGCTGAGAAAAACGCTAAATTATACATCATTAACGCAGTAAAATTAGCCGAAGAAGCAGGACTTGGTGTTATGATTAACACAATTATGCAAAGTGCATTCTTTGCATTAAATGAACAAATCATGGATTATGCAACTGCAACTAAGTTAATGAAAAAATATGCTAAAAAAGCATATGGTCGTAAAGGTGAAGCAATTGTTGAGAAAAACTATAAAGCAATCGACGCTGGTAAAGCAGGATTAGTTGTAGTTGAAGTTAAACCAGAATGGGCTAACTTAACTCCTGAAACTGTTGAAATCGATATGACAAGACCACACTTCGTAAGAGAAATCGCTGATAAAGTTAACGCTATTAAAGGATATGATTTACCTGTTAGTGCATTTACTGGATACGAAGATGGAACAATGGATAACGGAGGAACACACTTTGAAAAACGTGGTGTTGCTAACTACGTTCCTGAATGGATAGTAGACAACTGTATCCAATGTAACCAATGTGCATTCGCGTGTCCACACGCAGTAATTAGACCATTCTTATTAACTGAAGAAGAAATGGCTAATGCTCCTGAGGGATTACAAACTAAAAAAGCTACTGGTAAAGGTCTTCAAGGATTACAATATAAAATTCAAATTAGTACATTAGATTGTACTGGTTGTGGTGTTTGTGTTGAAGTATGTCCTTCAAAAACAAAATCTTTAGTTATGTCTCCTATTGGTGATGAAATCGAAAAAGGTGAAATTCAAAATGCTGAGTACTTATTCGATCACGTAACTTATAAAGATAACTTAGTAGGTAAAAATAACGCTTAAAATTCACAATTCGCAAAACCTTTATTCGAATTTAGTGGTGCTTGTGCAGGATGTGGAGAAACTCCATATGTTAAATTAGTAACACAGTTATTTGGTGAAAGAATGCAAATTGCAAACGCAACAGGATGTTCAAGTATTTATGGTGCATCATTCCCAGCTACTCCTTATACAAAAGCTGATAATGGACGTGGACCTGCTTGGGCAAATAGTTTATTCGAAGATAATGCTGAATTCGGTTTCGGAATGAGACACGCTAATGAAGCATTAAGAGATAGATTACAAAATAACTTTGTTGCTAACAAAGACAAAGTAAATGCTGAAGAAGGAGCATTAATGAACCAATGGTTAGAAAACAGAACCGATGGCGATGTTACTTTAGAAGTCTTCAACAAATTAATGCCTTTAATTGAAAACAGTAATGAAGAATATGCTGAAGAAATTAAAGAATTATCAAATTATATTGTTAAGCAATCTAACTGGATTATCGGTGGAGACGGTTGGGCTTACGACATTGGATATGGTGGATTAGACCATGTAATCGCTAATAGTGAAGATATCAATATCTTAGTAGTAGATACAGAAGTTTATTCAAACACAGGTGGACAATCAAGTAAAGCTTCACAAACTGGTTCAATCGCTAAATTTACAGCTTCAGGTAAAGATGGTAAGAAAAAAGATTTAGCTGCTATAGCAATGAGTTATGGACACGTTTATGTTGCCCAAGTATCTCATGGTGCTTCTCAAGCTCAAGTATTGAAAGCATTTAAAGAAGCAGAAGAATATAAAGGACCATCATTAATCTTAGCTTACTCACCATGTATTGCACATAGTATCAAAGGTGGATTAACAAATTCTAGTGCCCAATCTAAACTTGCAACTGAATGTGGATATTTCCCAACATTCAGATTTGATCCAAGATTAGAAGTATTAGGTAAAAATCCATTCAAAATTGATTCAAAAACACCAAAATGGGAACGTTATAGAGAGTTCTTAATGAACGAAGCACGTTATGCTCAATTATTTGACATTAACCCAGAAAACGCAGAAGACTTACTAAATCGTAACTTAAAAGAAGCTCAACGTCGTTACAATATGTATAAACGTTATGAAGCAATGGATTACAGTTTAGACGAATAATAACTAAAAGTGGACTCTTTATGAGCCCACTTTTCTTATATTTTATAAAGAAATAAAGCATTTAATTCTTAAAAGTAATTTCTTATAACTATTGATTTTTTCAATGTAAGCGTTTATAATTAAATGTTCAAAAAGAAAGAAGGTGACTAAATTGGATAAAACAATTGATTTTATATATATCTTACAAAGTTTAGGATTAACTTTATTATTTGTAGGATTGATTGGGTATGAAAGACAGAAGAAACATAAAATTGCTGGAATGACAACCCATTTAATAGTTGCTTTAGGTGCAGCAGCTCTTGCGATAGTACAAGAGTACATGTATTTGGATAGTATTCAATTAGTTATTGATAATGCTGGTGCTAATCCAGCCATTGCAGCAGCAACTGTATTTGAAAGACAACGTATTATTGCTCAAGTTATCGCTGGTGTAGGGTTTTTGGGAACTGGAGCTATAATTAAAACTAACGGATATATAACAGGGCTAACGACGGCTTCAACACTATGGATAAGCGCGATTATCGGAATTATTTTCGGCTTAGGATATATTATGTTAGGTATAACACTGTCAGTATTTGCACTAGTAACTCTTATTGTTATTAAGAGAATATTTAGACAGCAGTATGAACAAAATTTATAGAGGTGCTTTATGATGAATATAAACGGGATAAAGAAACATTACAAAATAAAGATAGATGAAATATCTCATCGTGAATTTGAAAAAGGTAAAATTGTATTACTTGGAGATTGTGTTGTTGAAAATCTCGACATTAATAAATACTTCCCGAAAGGGACTATTTATAATAATGGAATTAGTGGTGATACATCAGTTTTATTACTGGAGACTCTTTACAAAAGAGCAATTAAATATAAACCAAGTAAGGTTTTTATTTCGATTGGATCAAATGATATCGGATTTGATGGTCGTCCTGTCAAGGAAATTTACAATAATATTATTGAAATATACAAAGAGATAAAAAGAAGATCAAAAGAAACAGAAATCTATTTTGTTACTGTGATTCCAGTTAATCCAGCTAACAAAGACTTTATCAATCGTGAGTATGTTGATACTCGTGATAATTTTGAAATTAATATGTTGAATTATTATTTAAAGAATTACGCAAGAAGACATCGAATTAAATTTGTAGATATAAATAAACACTTGAAAAATGATTTAAATCAGTTAAATATTGATTATACAATTGATGGATTTCATCTAAATGATAGTGGTTATGAAATTATTTCTAATTTATTAAAACAATATGTATAAAACGGTCTAAAAAATAGACCGTTTTTTTATGAAAAAAAGTAAGAAAAGATTTATCATATTGGTGGATTAATGGTGATTTTTGTTGTATTATAAAAAAGGATTAAGGAGTGATATTTTATGAGTACATTAATAATAAAAGATTTATATACCGAAGTAGAAGAAAAAGAAATTCTTAAAGGCATAAATTTAGAAATTAAAGGTGGAGAAACACACGCAATTATGGGTCCTAATGGAACTGGTAAATCAACATTAGCCAGTGTTATTATGGGTCATCCAAAATATAAAGTAACAAGAGGAGAAATTCTTCTTGATGGTAAAAATGTTCTGAAAATGACAGTTGATGAAAGAAGTCGTGCAGGTCTGTTTTTAGGGATGCAAAATCCATCAGAAGTACCTGGAGTAACTAATAGTGATTTTATTAAAACAGCAGTTAATGCTCGTTTAGAAGACGGAAAAAGTGTTAGTCTATTTAAATTCATTAGACAGTTAGATCACGCTGTAACTGATTTAAAAATGGATGAAGATTTACCACATCGATATTTAAATGAAGGATTTAGTGGTGGCGAGAAAAAGCGTAATGAAATATTACAAATGAAAATGTTGAATCCGAAAATAGCAATTTTAGATGAAATTGATAGTGGACTTGATGTTGATGCTTTAAAAATTGTTGGTGAGAATGTTACAAAAATGAAAAATGATGATTTAGGATTACTTCTTATCACTCATTATCAAAGATTATTAGATTATATTAAAGCTGATAAAGTTCATGTAATGATGAAAGGTAAAATTGTAAAAAGTGGCGGATTAGAAATTATTAAAAGAATTGATACTGAAGGGTACGACTGGATAAAAAAAGAACTTGGAATTGAAGATGTAAGAGTTATTGAAGAAGAGGAAGAAAAGAGATTTATGTTAGGTTCTTGTGCTACGAAAGAAGCACTAGGTCTATAATGAGAAGTTTTGAATTAAGTCCTCTTAATAACAAAGAGGTGCCAAGTGAAATCCAGGCATTATTAACAGATGATTTACTTAATTATGTGATTATAAAAGATGGCCACATAATTAAGAAAGAACTATCTGAAACCTTTAATAAAGTATATGTTGATTCATATGAAAACGCGTTACCTGAACAGATAAATGTGTTTTTGGATACTGAGTATTGTAACGAATATCAGGATGATGCATATGACTATAACATTGATAATGTTAATAGTGGGTTATTAATCCACATTCCTAGAAATATCAGATTAGAAGAAGTTCTACACATTTTTTATGTTCAAGAGAATATTGATTTAGTAAGCAATACTAGAATCGTATTAGAAGAAAATAGTGAATTAAAATACTTTGAATATTTATATAATAAAACAGATGCGAGTATTAATTTTGTTTCTAACACTATTGTAAAAGAAAACGCTCATTTGACTTATTCAGGAATATCAAAACTTAATGAAAAAAGCGTAATAAATATTACAAGAAACAGCTATGTATTTCGTTATGGAAGTAGTAAGTACAATATAGCAGAAATTAATGATGGACTTACTGATAGTAAAACAAATATATATTTACAAGAAAAATACGCAACTGCAACTACAAAAACAGTCGCAATAACATCAAAAACACAAGAAGCTAGTTTTCGACAACTAGTAGAACATAATGCCTCTGACACAGAAGGGTTTATCGAAAACTACGGAGTTTCAAATGATGAAAGTGCCCTAATTTTTGAAGGTGTTGGAAAAATTAATAAGAACATGAAAAGAAGTATCGCAAGACAATCAAATAAAGGAATCGTTCTTGGTCATAATGCTCGACTAGATGCGAATCCATTACTACTTATTGACGAGTACGATGTTGAAGCATCACATGGTGCAGCAATAGGAAAAATTGATGAGGATCAATTATATTATTTAATGAGTCGTGGATTAACAATAAGAGAATCAGAAAGATTAATTATTTCCGGATTTTTGAGTCCTGTATTACGAGTTCTTTCAACAGACACACTAAAAGAAAACTTTATTAAAAGTGTTGAAAATAAAACACAGTAGGTGAATAAAATGGATCTTTTCAATCTAAAAAAAGATTTTCCCGTATTAAGTGATGAAACACTAACTTATTTAGACACAGCTGCTTCAAGTTTGAAGCCAAAAAGTGTTATTAGGGCAATGGATGAATACTATGAAAAGTATAGTGTAAATGTTCATCGCGGAGTTTATAACATTAGTTTTATCGCTACAGAGAAATATGAAAGCGCTCGTGAAAAAGTAAGCAAATTCATTAACTCTCAATTTGATGAAATTGTTTTTACACGTGGAGCTAGTAGCGCTTTAAATTTAGTTGCTTCTAGTTATGGTCTAAATAACTTAACTGAAAAAGATGAAATAATAGTTAGTGAGTTAGAACATCATAGCCAAGTTTTACCTTGGCAAAATGTTAGTAATATTACAAAAGCAAAACTTGTTTATGTTCCTTTAAATAAAGAAGGACGAATAACAATTGAAAACTTTAAAAAAGTATTAAATAAAAATACAAAAGTTGTTGCTTTAAACTATGTTTCTAACGTTATGGGTTATATCGCGCCAATCAAAGAAATCATCTCTTTAAGTCATGAAGTAGGAGCTATTGTAAGTGTTGATGCTGCTCAAGCTGCACCACATCATAAAATTGATGTAAAAGATATAGACTGTGATTTCTTATCATTTAGTGGCCACAAAATGTTAGGTCCAACAGGGATAGGAATCTTATACGGAAAAAAAGAATTATTACAAAAAATGCCTCCAATTGAATTTGGTGGAGACATGAATGATAATGTTAATAAATTTGATGCTAGTTGGAAAGATACACCATATAAATTTGAAACAGGAACACCACCTATAGCTGAAGCAATAGGTCTTGGTGCTGCAATAGATTATTTAGAAAATATCGGCTTAGATAAAATAAGTAAACATGAAAAAGATTTAAAAGATTATACTGTAAACAAAATGCAAGAAATAGAAGGAATTGAAATATACAATCCTAACGCAGAAACAGGAATTATCAGTTTTAATATTAAAGGAGTTCATCCTCATGATGCAATTACTTTCTTTGATGGTGATAACATTTGTATGAGAGCTGGACATCATTGTGCTCANNACTACTGAAGATTGTGATAAATTTATAAACTCATTAATAAACGCACAAAAATTCTTTAAGGAAATGGGATTTTAGAGGTGAATTAAATGAATAATATGGAAAATTTATACCGTCAAGTAATTATGGATCATTATAAACATCCTCGTAATAAAGGATTAGTTCAAGATCCAAGTTATAAAACTGTGCACATTAAAAATCCAACCTGTGGTGATGATATTACTGTTCAATCAAAAGTAGTTGATGGAAAAGTAATAGATGTTTTACATGATGGAACAGGATGTAGTATTTGTTGTAGTAGTGCAAGTGTTATGAGTGAAACCTTAAAAGGAAAAACAAAAGCAGAAGCAGTAATTATTGCCGAAAACTACCTTAACATGTTATCAAACAAAGAATACGACAAAACAGTAGATTTAGAAGAAGCTATTGTTTACGAAGGAGTAAGTAAGTTTCCGGCAAGAATTAAATGTGCTTCAATTGCTTGGAAAGCTTTTGAAGGGACCATAGAAGAAAGCGAGTGATCCTAAATGAGTGATAAAACAAAACAAGATATTAAGAATATAATTGGGGATTATAAATTCGGATTTAAAACAGAAACTACAAGTGTTTTAGATACTGGTAAAGGGATAAATGAAGAAGTAGTAAGAGAGATATCTAAAATTAAAGGTGAGCCTATTTGGATGACTGATTTTCGTGTAAAAAGTTATCATCATTTCATGAAAAAACCAAATCCTACATGGGGACCTGATTTAAGTGAACTTAATTTTGATGAAATTACATATTACATCAAACCAAGTGAAAGAAGTGAAAATAATTGGGAAGATGTTCCTGAAGAAATCAAAGAAACTTTTGAAAAATTAGGAATCCCAGAAGCAGAACAAAAGTTCTTAGCGGGAGTAAGTACACAATTTGAAAGTGAAGTTGTCTACCATTCAACAATAAAAGAGCTTGAAGATCAAGGCGTTATTTTCACAGATACTGATACAGCTTTAAGAGAATACCCCGAACTATTTAAAGAGTATTTTAATAAAATAGTACCATACAGAGATAACAAATATTCTGCATTGAATAGTGCTGTATGGAGTGGTGGTAGTTTTATTTATGTACCTAAAGGAGTCCATGTAGAAAAACCACTACAATCATATTTTAGAATTAATAGTGAACAAATGGGACAGTTTGAAAGAACATTGATTATCGTTGATGAAGGAGCAAGTTTAAACTATGTTGAAGGGTGCACAGCGCCAGTATACACAAAAAGTAGTTTACATGCTGCAATCGTAGAAATCTTTGTTAAAAAAGGTGGATATTGCCGTTATTCAACAGTTCAGAACTGGGCGAATAATATTATTAATCTTGTAACAAAAAGAGCGCTAGTAGAAGAAGACGCTCACATGGAATGGATTGATGGTAACATCGGTAGTAAAATCAACATGAAATACCCTGCTTGTATTTTAAAAGGAGATCGTGCAAAAGGAACTACAATAAGTATTGCTTTTGCTGGAGAAGGAATGAATCAAGATACAGGAGCAAAAATGATTCATATCGGGAAAAATACAACTAGTAAAATAATTAGTAAATCAATGAGTGCAAAAGGTGGACGAACCAATTATCGTGGATTAATCCATCATACTAAAAACGCTGTTGGAGCAAAAAGCAATGTTGAATGTGATACAATCATTTTAGATGATATTAGTGTTAGTGATACACTACCATATAATATTGTTAAAAATAATCAAGCTCAAGTCCAACACGAAGCAACAGTCTCAAAAGTATCAGAAGAGCAACTATTCTATCTTATGAGTCGTGGACTAACTAAAGAACAAGCTACAGAAATGATAATAATGGGCTTCATAGAACCATTTGCTAAAGAATTACCAATGGAATACGCTGTTGAACTAAACCAGCTAATAAAATTAGAAATGGAAGGTTCAATTGGATAGTAAAACAAAATATAAAAGGAGCTATTTGAAGTAGCTCCTTTTAATTTACATAAATTCAATTTCAATAACAAATCTACTAGTGATTTTATTAATTATTTCACTATAATGATAGTCTTCTTGATCAATTATTTTCAGCAGTCTTATACCTTCATTTATTTCTTCTTCAGGTAAATTATTTAGTTTTGCGAATCTTACAATAGTATCTAAACTTATTTCTCGTTTTAATAAATCCCTAATTCTTTTAATATCACTTTTATCAATAGACGATTTAAATTGATTAAGATGATTAGTAATGATTTTTCTTTCTGAGAATGAGATTTTACCATCATCTTCATTCATCATATATGTTAGAAGAAGAGTCTGAAATTCAAGTTTTTCTAACATTTTTTCTTTTTTATTATCCCTTTGTTCAGGAAAAAGAATCTCTTTTGATGTTTTTCCATCTGTCTTTGATAATGCTTGTTTCTTATTAGTTTTGTTTGCCTTATAATCAATTACAGAACCAATTATTTCTAATACGACTTCTACTAGGAAATCCATAGCTATATCACCATCCTGTCTATAATTGTAATTCACGTCTTATTAATAGTCAAATCAAAAAAAATAATGTAATCAAACGTTTTCATCAAGAATATGTTCATTTTTTTATACTTTAGTTTAAATTTAATTACTATTAATGTATAATAATACTCGTAAATGAATGCTAACTTTTAAGCAAAAAAGGAGAATGAAAATGGAAAAATCAATTAACGCAATTCGTTTTTTAGGAATGGATATTATTAATAAAGCTAATAGTGGACATCCAGGAATAGTTTTAGGTGCTGCACCAATAATGTATTCACTATACAGTAGACATATGAGAATAACACCAAGTGAACCTCTATGGTTTAATCGTGATCGCTTTATCTTAGCGGCAGGACATGCAACAGGAATGTTATATCCTACATTACATTTAGCTGGTTATAAACTAAGTATTGAAGATTTGAAACAGTTTAGACAGTTAAATAGTTTAACTCCGGGACACCCTGAGTATTTACATACTGAAGGTATCGATTCAACAAGTGGACCTTTAGGACAAGGTGTTGCGATGGCTGCTGGTATGGCTGCTGCAGAAAGATATTTAGGAGCAACATTTAATAAAGATGGTTATAACGTTGTTGATCATTTTACTTATGCAATTTGTGGTGACGGTGATTTACAAGAAGGTGTAACACAAGAAGCAATAAGTTTAGCAGGACATTTAGGATTAGGAAAACTAATCGTATTATATGATTCAAATGATATTCAGTTAGATGGACCGTTATCGTGGGCTAATACAGAAAATGTTGAAGACAAATATAAAGCAATGAATTGGCATTATATTAAAGTAAGAGACGCAAATGATATTCAAGAAATTAATGAAGCAATATGTATCGCTCAAGGTGTTAAAGACCAACCTTCAATCATTGAAGTAAAAAGCGTGATTGGATATGGAAGTCATCTTGCAGGGAAAAGTGCTACTCATGGATCTCCTTTAGGTAAAGAAGAAACTGATGAAATGCGAAAAAGATTGAAATATAATTATAAAGAATTTGAAGTTCCTAGCGAAGTTTACGCCGATTTTAAAGAAAAAACAATTGATCGTGGCGATAAAGAACTTGCTAAATGGAATAAATTATTTACAGCGTATAAAAAAGATTATCCACAACTAGCTAAAGAATTAGAAGCAATAATGAATGGTGAAACAACTGTTGATTTACAAAAAGTATTAGAAAAAGTTGAGATTGGAACTGTTGAAGCTTCACGAGTAAGTGGTGGAAAAGCAATTACTAAATTAAGTGAAGCAGTTATTAGCTTAATAGGTGGTAGTGCTGACTTAACAAAATCAACAAAAGCTAAAGGGATTAATGGTGATTTCCATAATGATAATCCCCTAGGAAGAAATATTAGTTTTGGTGTTCGTGAACATGCAATGGCTGCTATGGTTAACGGATTAACATTACATGGATTAAAAGCATTTAGCGGTGGCTTCTTTGTATTTGTTGATTATATGAAACCAGCAATTAGAATGGCTGCAATAATGAATATTCCTTCTATCTATATTTTTACTCATGATAGTGTAGCTGTTGGAGAAGATGGACCAACTCATGAACCAATAGAACAGTTATCAATGTTAAGAACTACTCCTAATGTTAATGTTTATAGACCTTGTGACGCAAATGAAACTAATTATGCATTTATAAGTGCTCTTGAAAGTAAAAAGAATCCAAGTGTAATTGTGTTATCAAGACAAAACTTAGAAGTTAAAAAAGACATTAATTATGAAGAATTTAGTAAAGGTGCTTATGTAATTAGTGATTCGAAAGACTTTGAAGGAATCTTAATTGCAACAGGTAGTGAAGTAGGACTTGCACTTGCCGTTCAAGAAAAACTTGCTAAAGAAAGTATCAATGTACGAGTTGTATCAATGCCTTGCGTTGACATCTTTAAAAAGCAAAGTGATAAATACAAAGAAAAAGTATTACCTAAATTATGTCAAAAACGTTTAGCTCTAGAAATGGGATCACCAGATTTATGGTACCAATTTGCTAATAACGTTAAAGGAATAGATTCATTTGGTGTTAGTGCTCCTGGTGGCGAAGCTATTAAGTTCTTTGGATTTGATGTTGATACAATNNATATAAAACACTTTAAAAGCCCAAGTTTGGGCTTTTTTATTATTTTGTTGTTCAATTAAATTTTTTTATATGTTATAATATATTAAAGATTTTTTTACTGTAAGGAGGAAGTCTACTATGCACACAATACTAGGATTATATATAAACTTCTATGCAGCTTTGTTTTTACTTGTTGTTTTAGTAACACTTTTTGTAAAGAGAGATTTTTACAGTTTTTCAGGCAATATATTTAAATACTTAATTATAGTAAATATTTTTATTTTGATTTTGGAAGGGATTGCTTTTTCATTAAATGAAGTTGATAATCAAGTATATTTTTATATAAACTATTGGTTTAATTTTCTCTTGTTTATTATGACTCCATTACTTGGGAGTTTATGGGCAATGTATATTGATTTTAAGCTATATCATTCAAATAGAAGAATTAGGAAAAGGTGGTTTTATCTTCAACCTTTTATTATTGGAGTTGTGTTGAGTATTCTTAACTTTTTCTACCCAGTTCTTTATAGTATTAGTAGTAGTAATGTTTATCGGAGAGAACCATTTATTTTTGTGAATATGACAACGTTATTTTTGTTGATGTTTTATATTATGTATTTAGTTATGAAAAAAAGAAAAGAAGTTGATAAAAGTGTATTTTATGGTGCATTATTATTTATGATTTTCCCTGCTTTGGGGGGAGTTATTCAGATGATTAATAATGAAATAAACTCAATGTATTCAATGATGGCATTAGGGATAATTTCAGCGTATATAGCATTAGAAACCATTAACTCATCAAAGGACCATTTAACAAAACTATTTATTAGAGCAAAAGCAGTTGATTTGATAAATAGTCTAATCTTTAAGAAAAAGAATTTTGCCGTTGTGATGATTGATTTAGATGATTTTAAAGAAATAAATGATAATTATGGACATTCTACTGGGGACAAAGTATTAATAAATTACGGTAAATTACTTTTAGAAGTATTTAAAGAAGATTCACTAGTTTCAAGATTTGGTGGCGATGAGTTCTTAATTGTCTGTAAAGATTGTAGTGAAGAAAAATTAATGGACTATAAACAGAGGCTAAAAGATGAGTTGCTAGAGTATCATAAAGATTTCACTGTGAAATTTAGTTATGGATATAGCTTTTATGATGAATCATGTGTTAAATCAAATGATGATATTTTAGTTGAAGCAGATAATAATATGTATAAAGATAAAGCAATTAATAAAAACTATAAACGTAGAAGTTCAGATAGATAATATACTTAAAGTAATAAGGTGGATTATATGAAAAGAAGAGTTTACATATATCAAGAAAATCTCAATAAAGAATTAATTCAATTTTTTAGTAGTTTAGGAGACAACATTAAAATTGAGAGTATTGAGAATGATGTGATTACCTTGTTTGATAATGATTACTTCAATGAAGAACCAATTGATCTTGAAAGTTTTCAAATGCTGTTAATTGAGGACTTTGATTCGATGGTAACTATATTAATAGAACCATACTTAGAAGAAGATTTTGAACTCGGTAATTCTTTAAAAGGATTTATTAAAGAGCTGCCACATAATGTTTACTTTTTTGATGATGTTATCACTTATATAGTATTAAAAAACAATGAAGAACTTAAAACAGAGATAAAGAGATACCTAAGTACAAAAGCGAGCAATGAAGTGATTCATACAGTAAGAGAATTTATTGAGAATAATATGAATTCGAGTGTTAGTGCTAAGAAACTATACATGCATCGCAATACTTTGAATTATCGGATTGATAACTTTATTGAAGCAACTAAAATAAATGTAAAAACATTTAAAGGTGCCAACGCAATATATATGTTATATAAATATTAAATTAAAGAGTGTTTTTGTGCATTTTGCACATTTTAAAAAAACACTCTTTTTTATATAATTAAGTCAGTGTAAAAAAACAATTAATTAAAAGGAGACTTAAAATGGCTGAATTAGTATTTAAAGGATTAGACAAAGTTTATGATAACGGTGTACAAGCCGTATTTGGTTTTTCATTAAAAGTAAGAGATAAAGAATTTATCGTTTTTGTAGGACCTTCTGGTTGTGGAAAATCTACAACATTAAGAATGGTTGCAGGATTAGAAGAAATTACAGCAGGAGAATTATTTATTGATGATATATTAGTAAATGATGTTGCTCCTAAAGATCGTAATATTGCTATGGTATTCCAAAGTTATGCATTATATCCACATATGACTGTTTATGATAATATGGCATTTGGATTAAAACTTCGTAAAATGGCAAAAGATGAAATCGAAAGAAGAGTTCAAAACGCTGCTGATATTTTAGGGTTAACTGCTTATTTAGATCGTAAACCTAAAGCATTATCAGGTGGACAGAGACAACGTGTTGCGTTAGGTAGAGCAATTGTACGTGATGCAAAAGTATTCTTAATGGATGAGCCACTTTCTAACTTAGATGCAAAATTACGTGTACAAATGCGTGCTGAAATTATTAAACTTCATGAAAGAATTGGAACAACTACAATTTATGTAACACATGACCAAATAGAAGCGATGACAATGGCTTCTAGAATTGTTGTTATGAAAGACGGGTATATCCATCAAGTTGGAGCACCTAAAGATATTTATGACAATCCTGATAATATGTTTGTTGGTGGATTTATTGGAACTCCTCCTATGAACTTTATTCGTGGTAAGATAACTAAAGATATTTTTGCTGGTGAAGGAATAAAAGTTAAAGTTCCAAAAGTAAAATTAGATATCATTAAAGCGAATAAAAAACTAGGTGAAGAAATCGTATTGGGAATAAGACCTGAAAACATTTATGATAGTGAAGAAAAAATAGAAGAACTAAAAGACTCAATCATTACATTAAAAGTTGATGTTGCGGAATTATTAGGACCTGAAACTAATATCCATGCTCAAATTGGAGATCATACTTTAACTGCTAAAGTAGGAGCTCGTGATGATGTAAAAATTGGTGATGAAATCAAATTAGCATTTGATATGCATACTGTTCATTTCTTTGATCCTGAAAGTGAATTACGTTTAAAATAATAATTAAATACCCTGATTTCAGGGTATTTTTTTTAGAAATTTATCACACTATAAAAAAAGAAAAAACTTTAATGCAACAGTATTTTATTATAGGGTGATAAAAATGAAATATTTAAAAAGAGAATCACAAGGAATTCTCATAATGGAAGAAAAAGAAGTGTATCTTAAACAAGGCCTAAAACAATATATTAATAAGATGTGTATTAATAATCTATCAACATACGAAGGTCGAAGAGAGGCGAGCAAGGCCATATTACAACGCAAAAGCATTCTTCCGATTTATGTAAATCCACAAATATTCTTGTATCCAACAATTTCAGTTCGTAATTATCAATGTACTTTCATTAACTATTACGAGGTGTTATCAATTATTAGAATGACTGAGAAAAGAACAAAAATTGTGTTCAATGATTTGAGTGATTTAAATTTAGATATTAGTCACGAAAAGATTAATAATCAACATCAAAGAATTGAAAATATATTAAATTTAAAAGTGAATTAAAGAATCTATCATTGAAAGTGTTTACAATAAAGTTTATTTGTTGGATTTTAATATTTAAATCTTGTATAATATTATTGAAATAGAAAAAATTAAAGGAGTAAAAATATGGCGAAAAAAATTGTAAGAGATTTAGAAGTTGAAGGAAAAACTGTTTTAATTAGAGTAGACTTTAATGTTCCAATGAAAGATGGAGTTATTACTGATGATAACCGTATCGTTCAAGCTTTACCTACAATTAAAGATGTAGTTGGAAGAAAAGCAAAAGTTGTTTTATTTTCTCATTTAGGAAGAGTGAAAAAAGAAGAAGACAAAGCAGGAAAAAGTTTAGCACCAGTTGTCGCTAAATTATCAGAATATCTAGGACAAGAAGTATTATTCGTTCCGTTTACTAGAGGACCTGAACTAGAAAGCGCAATAGCTGCTTTAAATGAAGGTGAAATTCTAATGTTTGAGAATACAAGATTCGAAGATATTGATGGCAAAAAAGAATCTAAGAATGATCCTGAATTAGGTAAATATTGGGCATCTTTAGGAGATGTATTTATTAATGATGCATTTGGTACTGCACATAGAAGCCATGCTTCGAATGTTGGTGTAGCTCAAAACAGTAAAGAAGTAGCTGCTGGATATTTACTAGAAAAAGAAATTAAGTTTATCGGTGGAGCAGTTGATGAACCTGCAAGACCTTTTGTTGCTATTTTAGGAGGAGCAAAAGTAGGAGATAAAATTGGAGTTATTACAAACTTATTGAAAAAAGCAGATAAAATTTTAATCGTCGGAGGAATGAGTTATAACTTCTTAAAAACACAAGGATATGAAATAGGTACTTCTATTTGTGAATTAGACAAATTAGATTTAGCACAACAATTATTAGATGAAGCTAATGGTAGAATAATTCTTCCTTTAGATATTAAAGTAACAAAAGAATTTAGTAATGATTCACCAGCTAGAATTGCATCTTTCGATGATATTAAAGCTGATGAAATGGGATTGGATATTGGACCAAAAACTTTGGAAAAATATGCTAAAATCTTGCAAGATGCAAAAACTGTAGTTTGGAATGGACCAGCTGGAGTATTTGAGTTCCCTAACTATGAACATGGAACTGTAGGAATTTGTGAAATTCTTGCCGGACTTAAAGATGCAGTAACTATTATTGGTGGTGGAGATAGTGCAGCAGCAGCAATTAACTTAGGTTATGCTGAAAAATTCACTCATATCTCAACCGGTGGTGGAGCAAGTTTAGAGTATTTAGAAGGTAAAATACTACCTGGAGTTGCGGCAGTAGACGAGCTTTAAAAAAATTAAGGATAATGAAACAATCAACGAGTTGTTTAACGAGGGGTAAAAATGAAAGCAGAGTTAAGAATTAAAAGCACAACAGGATTACATGCTTCACTTGCTGCGAAAGTTGTTCAACTTTCAAGTAAGTATGATGCTAATGTAAAAATTCAATATACTGATATGACTGTTGATGCTAAAAGTATTTTAGGGCTAATGTCACTTGCTGTTCCTAAAGGTGAAAATATTATAGTTATAGCTGAAGGAAATGATAGTGAGAAAGCTTTAAATGATCTTAAAAAAATACTAAGTTAGGGTGAAAAAAATGAGAAAACCAATTATTGCTGGTAACTGGAAAATGTTTAAGACAAGAGATGAAGCATTAGGTTTCATTTATAATGTAAACATGAAAGTTCCATCAAGTGAGTACGTTGATAGTGTAGTTTGTGCTCAATCTCCAATTTTAAGAGATCTTGTAAAAAGACAAGGCGACAACTTAAAAGTCGGAGCTCAAAATATGCATTATTTAGATAGTGGTGCTTATACTGGAGAAGTAAGTGCGCCATTATTAGAAAATATCGGTGTTTCATACGTTGTTTTGGGACACAGTGAACGAAGAGCATATTATAATGAAACAGATAATGAAGTAAATAAAAAAATCCATCAAGCTTTCCGTTATGGAATTACACCAATTTTATGTGTTGGTGAAAGTCTAGAATTACGTGAAAGTGGAAAAACTGATGAATTTATTAAAGGACAAGTAGTAGTAGCTTTAAAAGGATTAGGTAGTGAGCAAATTAAAGAATTAGTTATTGCTTATGAACCTATATGGGCAATTGGTACTGGTAAAACAGCTACATCTGAAATGGCTAATGACACTATTAAAGAAATAAGAAATGTCGTTAGAGAATTATTCGATAATGAATCAGCAGAAGCTATGCGTATTCAGTATGGTGGAAGTGTTAAACCTGCAAATGTTGACGAGTTATTATCAATGAGTGATATTGATGGTGCCTTAGTTGGTGGAGCAAGTTTAGATCCAGAATCGTTCTTAATACTAGTAAATGCAGCAGTGAAAAAATAGCAAATTAAAAGGCGGAAAATTCCGCCTTTTGTTTACTCTATTACATTTATTCCACACTTATCATGTGTTTTTTCATTATTTACATCATATAGCTTTAATTCTGTATAACCAGGCGCAATTCCTTGAATAATTAGTCCATTGTTGTTAGATGATATTTCAATAATTCCTTCTACCGAAACTTCTGAAGTAAGATACCCACTATGTTTAGGGGAATCAATTTTGTAATCAAGCTGTAAAGTATCAC
>LGVE01182621.1_pt2 | contig 26937 bp, 20 predicted proteins | sample 469871 | NCBI WGS metagenome assembly LGVE01 (sample SAMN03893561, study PRJNA290197) | marine sediment metagenome | material: sediment; isolation source: combined push core samples #3730, #5133, and #5579 collected at Hydrate Ridge | place: Pacific Ocean: Hydrate Ridge | reverse complement strand
ATCACACGTAATTAATTTAGTACATAATGCATCACAACGTAATGAGGAAATAAATATTCCTGATTTATGTGCATCTTTTCAAGAAACAGTTACTGATGTTTTACTATATAAAAGTAAAAGAGCAATCAAAGAGTACGATGCAAAGATGTTTATGATAGCTGGTGGAGTTGCCGCTAATAAAGGATTAAGAAAAAAAATTAGTGAGCAAATTACAAATATAAAAGTAGTTGTTCCAGAATTTAAGTATTGCACTGATAATGCAGCAATGATAGGAATTGCAGGGTATTATCAATATCAAAAAAGAAAGACTAATGATGATATGAGTTTAAACGGAAAATCACGTTTAATCTTAGAATAAAAACTAAGTTCATATCAAATAAAAACTATATTCATAAAATATCCACATATTTTCTATATACTAGGGTTGTATAAATAGAAATCTACGAACGGAGGAATCGTAATGAAAAAATTATTTATGGCTATATTTATTCCAGTATTATTTATTTTAGGATCACCTGCATTAGTTGCCACATTAATGTATGATGGTACAGGAAATGAACACTTACCAGTTCACCTGTATACTGATGACTACGACGCTGTAACAATGGTGTTTGAGGAATTGGACAGTTCAATTGAAGAAGTTGAAACAGGAGTAACAAATGATCTTATTTATAATTTAGATCAAGATGTAATTAACAGAGCAATTTATGAAGGAATATTAGAAATGAATTCCGATTATGCACCTGGTGATGATTGTGTAACAGATGATCAATGTTATATTTTCGCAGATGCACAAGAAATTGAGGGATTTAATATTGCTTATCGAGTTGTTGGTGCTTGGGTATCATTTTATGATGGTGATGCAGCAACGGATCCAGGAAGATTTGTATTTAATGTTTTTGTAGAAGTTGATTTAGATGAAAACATTACTTATAAAACAATTTTAGAGGTTCACTTCTTATTTGAAGATGATCCAGACTTCTATTATTTAGAGTTTGATAAAATTCAGATGGGTAGATTACCACTTCCTAAAACAATGTTTACTTCTATTATTAATATAGTAGGAGACCAAACAGATTTAGATTTAGAAAGTCAAATTGGCGATATGCCAATGGGAGACTTTGATTTAGATAATCTATCGTATACTTTGGATAAAGATGAAATATTAACTGTAATTAGCGAAGAACAAGGTAGTAACGATTCAGGTTCATTATTAGCTCAAGAGTTACTATCAATTATATTTGATAATCAGTTAGTAGAGTTTGAATTAAAAGACCAAGAATTTACTTTAACTGCAGGTATTTCACAGTTTAGAAGTGAAGATGCAGATAAAACAGACATTCCTCAATACTTATATGAATTACATGATTCAGAATTAGTAGAAGGGGAAGTAGTTTATGGAGAATATAATGCTGAATTATTCGACCCAGAGACTTATTTAAAAGATATCTTTACAGAATATATCTTCAATAGTTCACTAATATCAGGTGGAGGATTTAGAATTGAAGAAGAAATATTCAATAAATTAATCTATAGTGGAGCAGAAGGATTTACTGAAACAAGAACAGTTCAACCAATTCCGATTTCTGCTACAGAAGAAAAAGATATCGAATTTGGATTAAAGGCTATTTGGTTTGAATTTGCAGCTACAGAAATATATGCACATGCACTATTTAGAATTGGTGGAATTGATTCACTATTAGTTATTCGAGCTGAAGAAGTTTCTGATGCTGGAACAACAGAGGAACTTCACTTCACATTCGTTGAAATCACCTTTGGTAAAGATGATTTAGAAGGACCTAGTGAATACATGGAAATCATTGATTTAGCAGTGTTTAAACAAGTGTTTGCTGAACTAGGAGATGTTGAATTTGGTGAATTTAATGCCGATGGAGACTTAATAATTAGTGCAGCTAGATTATCAGCATTAATGCAAGATGGAACCGAAGATGGAGCCGTTGTAGTTACAGGGATATCTCTAGAAACAGGAGCTTTAGTATTAACTATTGAAGCGGGAGACCCATTATTACAACAAACACTAGAAGATTTCCAAACAGCATTAACTGATGTAATTGAAAGTGAAGAATTATTAACAGATTTAGAAGCAGTATTAAATACAACAGGTGGTGGAGTCGAACAAGATGTTTATGAAAGTGTGGTAGACCTTCAAGCGACATTGACAGACCCAGATACAGATGTAACACCTGAACAAATAGAAGATTTATTCGAGAATTTCGATGAGTTAGATGCGGAAACACAAGAAGAATTTTTAACTACTATCGGTGATTTAATTGATCCAGCAGTATTCTCAGAATATGAAGACTTATTCGGACAATTCTCCGAAACAGAAGGAACAACAACAGAATAAAGCCATAATTCACAATAAAACAACCCTTATTATAGAAAAACCTTATTTAAAAATAGGGTTTTTCTTGAAGTTGTAAGGAAAGGAGGGTAATAATGTTATCTGGCGTTATACCTGAAATTTTATTTGATTTTAATTTTGATTTTGTAACAATTATGATATTTATTTCATATATCGTTTATGGATTTTTTTCGGGTGGGCATAAACAAATTAGATTATCGATAAACTTAATATTACCTTTCTTAATAATATATTATATGGGACATGGTATTACTACATACCTTTATGCACCGCTATCAAATACATTTTTCTTTGAACTTATCGCGGAGTACCTAGGAATCCTTAAAAATACAATAGGAATGGTTTTTGCATATGTGTCCACATATATTTTATTATTCTTTGGAATATTTATATTATCAATATTTGCAAGGAAGTATCTATTAAATGAGAATATGAGAGCTAAATTAGGTAAAAAGAATAATTATATCGGAGCTGTTTTCTCTTTAATTAATGGATATGTTTTAATTTACTTTATTATCCTACCAGCCTTTTCAATAAGTCTAGTAGGTAGTGATGCTACTTTAACAAATTTTGTATTAGAAAATCCTCCTCCATTCTCAAGAATAGCTCGTACAGCTGAAAAAGCAGTTCCTGTGAAAGGGCTAGCTGATAAGGCTAATGACTTCCAAAATCTACTGAGTGTTGATGGTATAGAAGGATATTATAATGAGGCAATTTATGAGTACCAACAGCTTTACGTTGGTGGGGAAGATTCATTCGAAGCACAGTTTATGGATGATATTTATCCTGAATTAACAAGCGATGCAAAAACAATTATAGATACAGCATATTTTAACTATTTCTCAGATACACTATCTAGATCAAATTATTATGGAGTGTCATTAGTATTAGTTCAACCGAGGACAGGAGATAATTTAGTTTATCAAGATATGTTAGAGGCAGAAATAGCTTTTAAAACAACATTTAGTGAACAAAAACAGCTTGTAGATGGCCATGAAGCTGCTATTGATCAATACGATATTGATACTGAAAATTATGAGTATCAATTAATATATAATTCCTATATTGAGGAGCTTAATGATTATATTATTGCAGCTGAAGTATATGCTACAAGTAAAATTACAGCATTATTAGCAGGGACTTCCTTTACAGAAGTATTTACAGAAACTAGGCCAACATTATCTAGGGAAAAGCCAGAAAATTATGCCGTTATTGATATAACAACGGCTCCAGTTAATCCTGAAATTGATACTGATGAGAATATTTTAGAAGCGGTTGCTTACGTTGCAAGATATGAAGATAAAGTAGATATTTCTTCTGAATTAAGCGATTATGGTACTAATTTTGTTGATCATGAAGGATTATTAGTGTGGTATATTGATGTTTTATCTGATGGACAAAATTATGATCCTGGATCGAGTGATATATCAGCAGTAATTGTAAGTTTTAAAGATAATTATGATGATATTAGATCTAAATTAAATGATACAGAATTAGAAGACAAACTATATTTAGCGCAAATGAGTATCCGTAGTTATGATGTTTTCACATTATGGATTGAATGTACAACATATAATATTGATAACGTGCCTTTAGATGATATTCCATTAGAATCAAGTAGGTGCCCAGCCTTTGATACTTCACTCATAACATCATATAACTTCACTGATGACGCGTTAAGCTTAGTATCTACACTATTTGAAGGTGAAAGTGTATCATGGATTATAACGCAATTTAAATATGATTATGAAGCAGGTCTTTTTGAAGAAGTATTTGCGGATTTTGAAGAAGTAAACGAAGTATTAGAGAGTACTAAAGAACTTGTTGATGAATATGACTTAAAATATAAAGATATTGCTAATAGTATAGACGGTAATATCTCAATGTTAATTAAAATTGGTATAAGTGTAATGAAATATCACTTTGATGTTTACGATTTATTAAAAAATACTCCTTTAATCGCAGCATTCTTTAATGATGCAGCTAGATTTTGTGGTAATACGACTATTATTTCAGGATATGATGTTGAAATATGTACAAAATCAGAAGGTGAGACCGGAATGTTTAAAGAATTAACTAATATGAGGTACTTAGTAAGTGAAGTTTACTTCAAGGCTTATTTTATGGTTGATAACGAAAATGAGAGAATAATATATGATACAGAAACAATGCATGAGTTTTTGGCTAAACTAAATGAATCTGTTGAAGATAGTGTTATTTCACAAGAGGTAATTTCAGCAATTGCTGATCAATTCGCATTTAATATTGTAGATGATTCAAACGGCATAACACTTTTAGAACAAATGTATGAAGAAGGATATATATCAATAGAAGCGATGCGTGTTCTTGCAAATGATGAATATGAACTATTCAGTGATGATTTTAAAGCAAAAGTACGCAGCTTAATTAGATAAATAATGAAAGGAGGGATTACATGAACTCCAGTGAAGAGTTAATGTTATTGCTTGAGTTAAATGGCTTTGATATTACAAAATACAAGCTTAAAAAGCAATTACAATACGAGAAAACAGGTAATATTGAATTATATAAGCATAAAAAATATGCTGATTTAGTCGTATCTCACTATACTTTTAAAGACGATGATGACTATTTTCATCGTAATCCCTTAACATATCGTAATTCTTGGGGAAAAGATGTTAATAGTATTGATCAATTTTATATTAAACATCCTGATATTGAAGAAGAAATAACCTTAAAAGACTTTTTACAACTAAAAACATTTAATGAAATTAATCGTGAAAGTATAATTTATGATGTATTAGATTCATGGGTTGAAGAATATCGTGAGTCTTCAATGACTCAAATGGAAAATATGAGAGAAATGATTAAGTTATTACCTAAAAAGAGTAGAAAATACCGAAAACCAAGTAAAATTACGTTCTTATTTAGTCTCATATTTGCCTTGATTATTATGTTGTTATTCAAATCGCCGGATTCATTGAAGCCTAGCGTTTTCGGATTCTTAGATTTCTTAGGTGAATTGATTGATGGATATGTCGTGTTATTATATGAAAGTAGTTGGTATAGTTTACTAGGATTGGCAGCTATATTCTTATTTATCATATATGCAGTACTTAATAATGCGCTTTTGAGATATATTAGAGATATTCGAAGCGAAAAGAATAAACGAGCTGAAAAAACATTTGATAAATGGGATCAAGATATGAAAAATGAACGTTTAAAACAAGCAGGTATTTTAGAAGATTATGTTGATCTAGTAATTAAGGATCCGAATAAATCGTATTTGGATGTTAAAACATTAATAACTCCCGATAATCTACTAAATAAGTTTAAAAATTATGTTTCAATGATTGAAGGAAGATTTGATTGGATGACAAAGAACTATAAGAAACTATTCTTATATATTAGATTGACTTATGTTCTTGCTTTCTTAGTATATCTTGCTTTCTTCGCAGTAGGATACGCTCTAATTGGGGGGTGGATCTAATGTTTAAGAAACGAAAAGACAAACAACAAGAACAACAAAAACATATGCTTGAAGATGAAATAGTCGTTTCATCATCGGATATTGCTAAGGCAATAAACAAAGGAACTGATAATAAAAAAACACCTAAACAAAAAGATGCACCAGTAGTAATTGAGAAAAAAGAAAAAGTTAAAGAGATTAAGAAAGAAGAGAAACCAATAAAAGAAAAAGGAACAGCTCCTACATCGATTGCTGATTTCTTTAGTACTAATAGTCAAAAACAAGAGGAAGCGCCAGACAAAAAATCAGAAGACGGGTTCTCGTGGGTGAATTCTCCTGAGCATGAGGAAAAAGTCGCAAAAGAAAGTAAAAAGAAAAAGAAACCGCGCCGTAAAAAAGGAAAAGGGCTTGTCGAGGAAAAAGAAACCGAAGAACAAAAACTTAGAGAAAAAAATATAGAACATAAAGAGATTGAAGACCCTAAACTTGAGGGTTCAAAGGATTTAAGTGCGTTTTTCAATGCTAACAAGAAACAAACTAAAAAGTTGAAGAAAAAGAAATTATCAAAGAAAGAAAAGAAAAAATTAAAGAGAAAAAAGAAAAATCTGCCTATTAAAGACCAGAAAGTATTTCGTTTTAGAAGGAAAAAGTATTCAAAGATAGAAGATTTTATTACATTTTTGAATGATCATTTCTTAGAAGCTGATGAAATTGCTAGAGAAGTATTTGATGATGAGTATTTCTTTGGATGGATTAGTAAAAAAAGTGGTATTTTTGATGTAAGTTTAAATGAATTCAAAGAAATAAGAGCTAAAATCGAGAAGAATTCATAATTCTCGATTTTACTTTGTAAAAAGTTGTGTTATTATATACAATATCAAAGTAAAAATAAGAGGTGATTATTATGAAAGTCCAGCAGAACACCCATATAAGACAAGAAAAGAGTAAAAAAATAAAGAAGAAAAGGGTGGAATAAATGGAAATAAATCATTTTATTAATACGATTATTGAAGAAGATATTCGTTCAGGGAAACATAAAAGAGCAATCACAAGATTTCCCCCTGAACCTAATGGATTTCTACATTTAGGACATGCAAGAGCGATTATTACTAACTACTCAATGGCGATAAATCATGGTGGTTACTTTAACTTGCGTTTTGATGATACAAATCCAATTAAGGAAGATACTATCTTTGTAGACGCTATAAAAAATGATATTGAATGGCTTGGTTGTCACTGGGAAAACTTATTGTTTGCTAGTGATTATTTTGAAGAAATGTATAATAAAGCCATTACGTTGATTAAAAACGGAAAAGCTTTTATAGATGACTTAACAGCAGAAGAAATTAGAAGTTACCGAGGGGACTTAAAAAATACTGGTAAAAATAGTCCTTACCGTAATAGAAGTATTGAAGAGAATTTAGAATTATTTATAGGAATGAAAGAAGGGAATTATTCTGATGGAAGTCGTGTTTTACGCGCTAAAATCGATATGACAAGCCCTAATATGAATATGAGAGATCCGGTAATCTATCGAATTCAAAGAGCATATCACCATAATACACAAGATAAGTGGTGTATATATCCAATGTATGATTTTGCTCATCCAATTGAAGATGCAATTGAAGGAATTACTCATAGTTTATGTAGCTTAGAATTTGAAGATCATCGACCTTTATACGATTGGGTAGTGAAGCACTGTGAAATGAAAAATATTCCAAGACAAATTGAGTTTGGTAAACTTTATATCGCAGGTGCTGTAACAGGTAAAAGATATATTAAAGAATTAGTGGAAAGTGGCGCAGTGGTAGGATGGGATGACCCAAGGCTAATAACTTTAAGTGGTCTTAGAAGACGTGGTATTCCAGCCGAAGCTATTCGAGATTTTGTTTATAGTTTAGGACTTCCTAAAAGCCAAGGTGAAACAGAAATTGATATGTTATACCAAGTTGTTAGAGATAACCTAAAATTAAAAGCTCCAAGAACAAATGCTATACTTGATCCTTTAAAATTAATCATTGATAATTATCCAGAAGATAAAGTTGAATACCTAGAAGCGGAAAATAATCGTGAAAATGAAGAACTTGGTACAAGACAAATCCCGTTTAGTAAATATGTTTATATTGAAAGAGAAGATTTTATAGAAAGAAAGCCTAATAAAAAGTGGAAACGTCTTGCTTTGGACATTGAAGTACGTTTAATGCACGCGTATTTTGTAAAAGCTAATTCAATTGACACAGATGAAAATGGTAATATTGTCGCAGTACATTGTACTTATGATCTAAATACAAAAAGTGGTAGTGGATTTAAAGATAGAAAACCAAATGGAAATATTCATTTTGTAGATGCAGTTCATAATAAAATGGCAGAATTTAGACTGTTTAATGATTTAATTACTGATTTTGGAGATAAGAACGTTCCTTTTAGTGAAAAAATCAATCCGGATTCAATAATAGTTAAAAATGGCTATGTTGAAAAGAATATAAATCCTATTATTGGAGATAGATTCCAATTTACTAGAAATGGTTATTACGCATTGGACAAAGATAGTACAAATAAAAAACTGGTGTTTAACCGCGTTGTATCGTTAAAATCATCATATAAACCAAAGGCAAAATAAATTTGCCTTTTTTTTATTTATATATCACTTGCATTTTGAAAATAAAAGTGTATTATATTAGTAGACGCAATATGAATAGTTAATAAAATAAATGATAACGGAGTTACCTTTATATTTATAAGCAATTTGTAAAATGTCAATAAAAAATATGGAGGTAAAACAATGACTGGTAAAGTTAAATGGTTTAATTCTGAAAAGGGTTATGGATTCATTACTACTGAAAACGGAGAAGATTTATTCGTACATTATTCTCAAATTCAAAAAGAAGGATTCAAATCTTTAGAAGAAGGAGAAGAAGTAAGTTTTGACGTAGTTGACGGACAAAAAGGTCCTCAAGCTGCAAATGTTACAAACTTATAATTCTAACTAAAAAGCCGTTATCGGCTTTTTTTATTTGCTTTTTTTTGATATAATTTTACTGAGGTGATTTTGTGACGGAATTTACAGAAAAAGTAATTAAGATTATTCAGAGTATTCCACATGGAAAAGTGATGACATATGGCCAAATAGCAGCATATGCAGATAATCCTCGTGGGGCAAGACAAGTTTCAAGAATTCTTCATTCAATGAGTATGAAACACGATCTTCCATGGCACCGCGTTATTAATTCAAAGGGAGGAATTTCCCTTACTGGTGAAGGTGGCTATGTTCAAGGACAGATGTTAGCGGATGAAGGAATTGAAGTTATTAATAAGAAAATAAATCTACGAAAACATCAGTATAAATTAATATAAAATAACTATCAAAGCACTATCAATTCAGTGCTTTTTTTGTTATAATTTGGATAGGTGATTTTATGAGTAATTTACTAGAAAATTTAAATGAAAAACAAAGAGAAGCAGTTATGATAACTGAAGGTCCTGTAATGGCAATAGCTGGCGCAGGTAGCGGTAAAACAAGCGTTCTTACACAGAGAATCGCTTATTTAATTTTTGAAAAAAATATTAGTTATAAAAATATATTAGCGATAACATTTACTAACAAAGCAGCTAAGGAAATGAAAGACAGAGTTAAATCATTAATTGGTATTAATCCTTATGATATGTGGATTAGTACTTTTCATTCAATGTGCGCAAAAATATTACGTGAACATATTGATAAATTGGGATATAAACGTAATTTTCAAATAATAGATGATGACGATACTGTTCAGGTAGTGAAGACGTTACTGAAAAAAAGTAACGTTGATACAAAAATATATAAACCAAAAATTATTCGTAATCTAGTATTAAAAATGAAGTATGATGATGATTTCATTAAGACTGTGGAATCGCCTTACAAAGAGATATTAAAGAGCGTTTCAAAAAGATATAAAGAATATTTATTTGATAGTAACTTAGTTGATTTTGAGGACTTATTAATTCTTACAATTAGATTGTTAAAACAAGAAAAGGAAATTAAGAAGTATTATAATGATCTATTTCAATATGTTTTAGTTGATGAATTTCAAGATACAAATAACGTCCAGTATGAACTGATAAAATCATTAGTTAATGAGAATAAAAATCTCTTTATAGTGGGAGATGAAGATCAAAGTATATACGCCTTCAGAGGAGCGAATATTGAAAATATTAATAAATTCAAAAGAGACTATAAAGGCTATCATATAGTTCTTCTAGAACAAAATTATCGAAGTACAAATACAATTTTAGATGCTGCGAACAACATAATAAGAAATAACTCAACAAGAATTCCGAAGAACCTGTTCTCAACAAAGGGAAAAGGGGAATTAATTACTCATTACAAAGGTGTTACAGCGCGTGATGAAGTAGAGTATATTGCTTCTAAAATATTAGGAATGGTTAGAAAAGGTTATCAATATCAAGATTTTGCGATCCTTTACAGAGCTAACAGTACATCTCGTCAATTTGAAGATGTGTTACTTCAAAAACAGATTCCATATCGTATATATGGAAATACAAGTTTCTTTAAAAGAAAAGAAATAAAAGATTTTACAGCCTATTTACGTTTTATTCTTAATAAAAACGATGTATTCAGCTTTTTACGAGTAGTTACTGTTCCAAGAAGAGGAATAGGGCCAACAACAATGGAGAAGATATATAATTACGCCGCAGATAAGGGATTATCTTTTAGTGACGCCCTTAGTCTTAGTAGTGATTATTTAGGTAAAAATGTTAGTAATAAACTTCAGATGTTTTTAGAACAAATAAATGATTTTAGAGTTAAGTTAGATGAACTTCCTTTCACAGATTACGTTGATTATATTCTTGAGCAATCAGGATACTATAAAATGTTGAAAAATGACGACAAAGGTGATGTAAGATACGAAAACTTACAAGAATTTAAAACAATTTTAGCGGAAAATAACGAAATTTACGATAATTTAACTAAAGAAGAGATGTTAATGTTCTTGCTTGAAGACATTACTCTTAAAAGTGAAGAGAACAAAGAAGACGTAAATGATGGTGTTACACTTATGACACTTCATGCCGCAAAAGGTCTGGAATTTAAAGTAGTATTTATTGTTGCTTTAGAAATGGGTATGTTTCCTTTAGCAAGAGCGTTTGGTAGTAAGTTTGAGTTTGAAGAAGAAAGACGCTTAATGTACGTTGGAGTAACAAGGGCTCAAGAAAAACTATTTTTGACAAATGCTGATGTAAGACAAACATTTGGAGAGACTAGTCGTAATTCAGATAGTAAATTCCTACAAGAAATCCCAGTAGAACTTATTGATAACCAAGGGTATAGCGTATTTGTTAAACGTTCTACTAATGTAAATTCAATTTATAGAAAACGTTCTGATTTCAGAAATAAAGTCATTAGTAATCTTAAAGAAAACTTAGAAAAATATAAAAAGAATGAATTAAATAAAGGTGATAAAGTGTCGCATACAAAATTTGGTGATGGAATTGTAGTAAGTGTGGTTGGTGATAACTGTATTATCGCTTTTAAACACCCTTACGGCGTTAAAAAACTTTTAAAAGATCATCCAGCAATACAGAAGAAATAATCATTAAAATATGGTATAATTAAGTGTGGTGATAACATGAATATTAAGATAAGAATTGATGAGTTAAGAACGTTATTAAATAAGTATAATTATGAGTATCATACTTTAGATAATCCTACTGTAAGTGATCAAGAATTTGATGCTTTACTTCATGAGTTAATTAAACTAGAAGATGATTATCCAGAATTTAAAAGTAATGATTCACCAACTGTAAGAGTAGGGAACATTATTTTAGATAAATTCGAAAAAGTATCTCACGATGTACCAATGATGAGTTTAAGTAACGCTTTTAACGAAGATGATTTAAGAGCTTTTGATGAGAAAATAACAAAAGTTGTAGGTAAAGTTACTTATAATGTTGAATTAAAAATTGATGGACTAGCCGGTAGTTTAAAATACGAGAATGGTAGTCTTGTTTTAGGTGCGTCTAGAGGAAATGGTGTAATAGGAGAAAACATTACCACCAATATCCGAACAATAAAATCGATTCCTTTAAAGATTAGTTATCCACATAACCTAGAAGTACGTGGCGAAATATTCATGAGTAAAAAATCATTTGATAAAGCCAATAAATTAAGACAACATCAAGGATTAGAGGAGTTTAAGAACCCTCGTAATGCAGCGAGTGGTAGTATTCGTCAATTAGATAGTAGTATCGCTTCTTCTAGGGGATTAGATATGTTTATATATAGTGTTATCTCTCCAGAAAATCATGAAATTACTACACATATAGATGCACTAAGTTTTGCTAATAAACTAGGATTTAAAATTAATCCATTAAGCACAAAATGTCATAACATTGATGATGTTATTACCTTTATCAATGAATATAGCGAAACAAGAAATAATCTAAAATATGATATTGATGGTATTGTAATTAAAGTTGATGATATTAGTTTATATCAAGAAATAGGGTATACTGCAAAAAGCCCAAAATGGGCAATAGCATATAAATTCCCAGCAGAAGAAGTAATAACTAAAATTAACTCAATAACATTTCAAGTTGGACGTACAGGACAAATTACACCTGTAGCTAATTTAGACCCAGTAATAGTACAAGGGAGCACTGTAGCTCGTGCTACACTTCACAACGAAGACTATATATCAGAAAGAGATATTAGAGAAAATGATTACGTTGTAATAAGGAAGGCAGGAGACATAATCCCTGAAGTTGTACGCGTAGTTATAGATAGAAGATTAGAAAATAGCAAAGTATTTAAAATGCTTTCTTCATGCCCCGTATGTAATGAAACAATAACTAGGAAAGAAAGTGAAGCTGATTACTACTGTACTAATCCACACTGTGATGCTAAGAAAATTGAAGGTCTAATCCATTTTGCATCAAGAAAGGCAATGAACATTGAAGGATTAGGAGAACGTATTGTAGAGCAATTTTATAATGATAAACTGATTAAAACAATTGATGATATTTATGTTTTAAGAGACCATCGAATGGATTTAGTGGTAAAAGAAGGATTTGGACAAAAAAGCATTAATAAATTACTAGATAATATTGATATTAGTAAAGAAAATAATTTAGATAAATTACTTTTTGGACTAGGAATAAGACACGTTGGTGAAAAAGTATCTAAAGTATTAGCTAGTAATTTTAAAGATTTGGATAATTTAAATAATCTTTCTAAAGAACAGCTAATTAATATTGATGAAATTGGTGAAGTTATTGCTCAAAGTGTTATTGATTACTTTAACGATGAGGATAATCAGCAGTTGTTATTTAATTTAAAATTATTAGGTTTAAATACAAAATATAGATCCAATATAAAAGAAAAACAAGAATTCACAGGTAAAACATTTGTTTTAACTGGTAAATTAGAGTTATATAAAAGAGATGAAGCAAAAGCCATCATTGAATCTTTAGGTGGTAAAGTTTCAGGAAGCGTAAGCAAGAAAACAGCTTATGTTGTTGCTGGAACTGACGCCGGAAGCAAACTAACTAAAGCAAATAGTTTAGGTGTAAAGGTTTTAAGTGAGGCAGAATTTAAAGAATTACTAGATAGGTGACTAATATGTTAAACGAAATTATTATTAAAGGCGCTAAAGAAAATAATTTAAAAAATATTGATTTACGTATTCCTAAAAATAAACTTGTTATTATGACAGGTTTAAGTGGGAGTGGTAAATCTTCTTTAGCATTTGACACAATATATAAAGAAGGACAAAGAAGATATGTCGAGAGCCTAAGTGCTTATGCTCGTCAATTTTTAGGTAACATGGAAAAACCTGATGTTGAAAGCATAGAAGGTCTAAGTCCGGCAATAAGTATCGATCAGAAAACAACATCAAAAAACCCTAGAAGTACAGTAGGGACAGTAACGGAAATATATGATTATTTACGTCTTCTTTATGCTCGTATTGGAAAACCAATATGTCCTAAACATGGTATCGAGATTACTGGCCAAACAATTGAAGAAATGACAACTAAAGTATTAGAAGTTTCTGAAGGAAGAGTTATTATTTTAGCTCCATTAGTAAAACAAAGAAAAGGAACACACGTTAAAACTTTAGAGCAACTTCAAAAAGACGGCTTTGTTAGAGTTAGAATTAATGGTGAGGTATATGATTTAGATGATGATATAAACTTAGAAAAAAATAAAAGACATACATTAGAAGCAGTTGTCGACAGATTAAAGATAAAAGACGGAGTTAGAAGTAGACTATATGATAGTTTAGAAACTGCCGCAAGAATAGGTGAAGGAAAAGTAGTTGTTCTTATCAATAATGAGGAACACATATTTAGTGAACATTATGCTTGTCCAAAATGTGATTTTAGTATTGGTAGTTTAGAACCACGATTGTTCTCATTTAACGCTCCATATGGAGCTTGTTCCGAATGTAATGGTCTAGGACATAAACGAAAAATCGATCCTAGTTTATTAATTCCTGATAGAAATCTATCATTAGAAGGTGGAGCAGTAAAAGGATGGCAAAATACTGATACTTATGGTTTCAGTATGATAAGACAAGTAGCTAAACATTATGGAATTAATATTAACACTCCCGTAAAAGACATGAATCCAAAAGATTTAAACATCTTTTTATACGGAACTAAAGATCAAATTTTATTTAAGTTTGGTGGCAGTAAAAAAGATGGTTATCGTCATCAAAATACCGCAAAATATGAAGGAATTATCAATAATCTAGAAAGAAGATATATGGAAACATCTTCTCGTTTTATGCGTGATTGGATTGAAGGGTATATGGCTGAAATAAAGTGTCCTGTATGTCACGGTAAGAAACTAAATGAAAAAGCACTAAGCGTTAAAGTAGGAGGAATAGACATTATTTCCTTAACTGATAAGTCAGTTAAAGAAACAATTCAATTTCTTGAAAATATTGAATTAAATAAAACAGATAAAAAAATTAGTGAAATGGTACTAAAGGAAATAATTGAAAGATTATGTTTCTTAAATAATGTGGGATTAAATTATTTAACATTATCGAGACAAGCAGCAACACTAAGCGGTGGTGAAAGCCAACGAATAAGACTTGCAACACAAATAGGATCACAATTAACAGGTGTTCTTTATGTATTGGATGAGCCGAGTATCGGCTTACATCAAAGAGATAATAAGAGATTAATAAATACTTTAAAGAAAATGAGAGATTTAGGAAATACTTTACTTGTTGTAGAACACGATGAAGAAACAATGTTTCAAGCAGATCAAATAATTGATATTGGTCCTGGGGCAGGATTATTAGGTGGAGAAGTAACTTTCCAAGGAACTATAAAACAAATTTTAAGAGATAAAAATAGTATTACAGGGAAATATCTTTCAGGTCGTTTAAAAATAGATGTTCCTTCTTCAAGAAGAAATCACGAAAATGGCTACATAGAGATAAAAGGAGCACGTCAAAATAATCTAAAAAATATAGATGTTCTAATTCCTAAGGGAGTACTAAATGTTATTACAGGTGTTAGTGGTAGTGGTAAATCAAGTTTAATAAATGAATGTTTATACAAAGGTTTATCAAATAGAATATATCGTAAGAAAAAAAGAGAAGGCGATTTTGATCAATTACTTGGAGTAGAAAACTTTGAGAAAATAATCAATATTGATCAATCTCCTATTGGTAGAACTCCTCGTAGTAATCCGGCTACATATACAGGAGTATTTGATAATATTAGAGATATTTTTGCGTTAACTAATGAAGCAAAAATAAGAGGATATAAAAAAGGTCGTTTTAGTTTTAATGTTAAAGGCGGAAGATGTGAAACATGTAATGGAGACGGACTTATTAAGATTGAAATGCATTTTTTACCTGATGTATATGTTCCTTGTGAGGTATGTGGCGCAAAACGTTATAATAATGAAACATTAGAAGTTAAATATAAAGGTAAAAATATAAGTGATGTTCTTCAAATGACAATTGAAGAAGCAGTAGTATTCTTTAAAAATATCCCCAAAGCTAAAAATAAATTACAAACTCTTAATGATGTTGGATTAGGTTATTTAAAATTAGGACAACCAGCAACAACTTTAAGTGGAGGAGAAGCACAACGTGTAAAACTAGCTAAAGAACTACATAAAAGAATATCTAAAGATACTTTATACATCCTAGATGAACCAACTACAGGGTTGCATAGTGACGATGTAAAAAGGTTATTAAAAGTTATTCAACATATAGTTGATTTAGGAGCAACAGTTGTTATAATAGAACATAACCTTGATGTAATCAAAGTTGCAGATCATATTATTGATTTAGGACCAGAAGGTGGAGATATGGGTGGAACTATTATTGCAACAGGAACACCAGAAGAAATCTCGCAAAACGAAAATAGTTTTACAGGAGAATATCTTAAAAAAGTATTAGAGGTATAATTATGAATCAAGAACCAAAGAAAGATAACTTTGAAGAGGATTTAGAAGAACTTGAAGAGTTAGAAGAATTAAAGGAAGTTATCAAGAAAATTGAAAAATTACAAAAAGAAAAAGCAGAACAAAAACAACCACGCCAACGCTTAATAGCTATAGAATTTGGTGGGGTTTTTCATCATAATAAATATGTTAATTTAGCATTTAATTTTATTTTGAATTTCACTTTTGCATTTTTTGTTATTGAGTTGTTTAACTTTGCTAATTACCGAGATATTATATATGTTGCCGCTTTAATGCTTGTTTACAGCGTTTTTGAGGAAATATATAAAACATATATACTAATGAGACAATTTCCTTTAGTATTAAAATCATTTGGAACTATTTTCTTCTTTGGATATTTATTAATATTTTATATATTAGATCAATATGTGTTTATAAGAACATTTAATTTTGTTAATGGGACGTTATTGGCTTTCTTTGTCTTAATCTTCACATTAACAAGATATCTTTTTTCACAATTATTAAGGAACTATTTTAGAAGTCGTAACATGAGGTGATAATTAATGTCTTTAAAAGTTAATGATGTTGTTAAAGATTATAAATTAGAAGTGATAACAGGAGATAAAGGGCTTAATAACGAAGTAACTAAAGCACAGGTTTCAAGACCTGGTATTGAGTTGGCTGGATTATTTGACTTTTATGAGTTTGATCGAATTCAGGTTTTAGGAAGTAAAGAAATTGCCTTTTTTGGATGGCTTAATGAGCAAGATCAAGAAATTAGAGTTGATATGCTATTTCAAAAGAGACCACCTATGTTTGTTTTTTCTAGAAATGCGACTATACCAGAAGTATTTATCCGTAAAGGTAGTGATTATGGTATTCCAATAGTTAAGTCAATGAAAAAAACATCGGCTTTAATTAGTAGTTTATATCAATATTTGAATGGAAAAATATCGGAAAGACAAAGTTTACATGGAACACTTGTTGATATTAGTGGTATTGGAGTGCTAATTAGAGGAAAAAGCGGTTTAGGAAAAAGTGAAGTTGCTCTTGAATTAGTTAGAAGAGGACATCAATTAGTAGCTGATGATCGTGTTGATATTTATCAAAGAGAACCAGGAGTAATTATTGGAGAAGCACCAGAAATTTTACGTAAATATTTAGAAATCCGAGGAATTGGGATAGTAAATATTGTAAAACTTTTTGGAGCAAAGGCCTTTAAAGAAAATAAAAAGATTATGTTAGTAATAGATTTAGAACAATGGGATCAAAAAGCTGAATATGATCGTTTAGGGTTAGACCATAATACAATTAAATTCTTTGATACAGATGTTCATCACATTAAAATACCTATTAGCGAAGGAAGAAATGTTGCATCACTAGTAGAAGTTGCTGCTGTTAATGCTAGAATAAAGTATCTAGGTGAAAATGCTGCTTTAGAGTTTACTCAAGCATTAGATGAAGAATTATTACGCAAAAATAAATTAAAAGAATAGAGGAATTTTTATGTACCCACACGACCAGATAATACCATTGTCAGATATCTTTTTAGATTTAGGATTTATAACATGGTATAAATATAGTTTTATAATTATGTCAGGAATAGTAGTTGCTTTTTTACTTGGTGTTAGAGAAGGTAAAAAATTAGGTATCTATTCGGATGTTATTATTGATGGAGTATTAATAATAGTGCCGATTTCAATTATTGGGACAAGAATATGGTATATTGCGTTTGAATTAGAAAGATATACTAGCGGAACATTTACGGAAAATATTATCGCAATGGTTGATATATCACAAGGAGGATTAGCGATCCATGGTGGTGTTTTATTTGCCTTTGTTAGTGCTTATTTCTATACAAAATGGAAAGGTATTAACGTCTTTGCTACCTTTGATTTAATAGCTCCAGGATTTATGATTGCACAAGCAATGGGAAGATGGGGTAATTTCTTTAATCGTGAAGCTCATGGTGGCGTTATTGGAGGTTCATTAAATGGAGATGCTATTCTTTCATTAGATGATCAAAGATTATTTTTATCCGATACCTTACATTTACCAGATTATATTACAAATAACATGTATTTAATTCCAAAAACTGGTGGAATAGGACTTAACTACTATCACCCAACATTCCTTTATGAATCACTATGGAATCTTACAGGATTTATAATAATGATGATATTAAGGAAAACAAAGATTACTCGTCTAGGAGATTTATTAGCGTTTTATATGATTTGGTATTCAATTGGTAGATTCTTTATTGAAGCAATGCGTACAGATAGTCTTTATATCGGAAATACGGGATTAAGAGCAGCTCAGATAACTAGTTTATTAATGATTGCTGGAGGGCTTGTATTCTTGATATTAACAAGGACTGTATTTTATCAGAAAAAATATCATGTAGTTGTTGAAGAACTTAAAAAGCAAAATACTGAACAATTAGTTGAAAATAATTTATAATAAATTTTGAGGTGATTAAAATGTTTGATTTAAATAAAACAGATTTAGAAAATACTAAAAAAGAAAAATTTGATGTAATTATTGTTGGTGCTGGTCCAGGTGGAATGACAGCTGCGATTTATACACAAAGATCAAATTTAAAAACAATGATGTTAGAAAAAGGTGCTCCTGGTGGGAAAATGATGACTACCTATGAAGTAGAAAACTATACAGGATTCGGTAAAGTTAGTGGGTTTGATTTAAGTGAAAAAATGTTTAACCATACCCAAGAACTTGGTGTTGAATATCGTTATGGAGACGTTACAAAGATTGTAGATAACGGTAAAACTAAAGAAGTTCACACAACAAGTGGTGATATTTTTGAAACAGGTGCTGTAATTATTGGTACAGGGACCATTCCAAGAGGAACAAAAGCTCCAGGTGAAGAAAAATTCACGGGACGCGGTGTTAGTTGGTGTGCTGTCTGTGATGGGGCATTCTTTAAAGACTTAGATATCGCTGTAATTGGTGGAGGAAATAGTGCGATTGAAGAAGCTATATTTTTAACTAAAACAGTTAAACATATTACCGTTATTAATATTTTACCAACTTTACAAGCTGATGCTAAAGCTGTAGAAGATGCTAAGGAAACAGGTATAATAGACTTTATGCTTGGTTATGAAATTGTATCATTTAATGGTAATCAACAATTAACAGGTATAACTTTAAGAAATGTTGAAACAAAAGAAGAAACTATTTTAGAAGTAGAAGGTGCTTTTGTCTTTATCGGCCAAATTCCTGAAACATCATTTGTTAAAGATTTAAAGATAACTAATAAATGGGGATATATTGAAGTAAATACTAAAATGGAAACAAGAATTCCTGGTATCTTCGCAATTGGGGATGTTATTGAGAAAGATTTACGTCAAATTATTACCGCAGCTAGCGACGGAAGTATCGCTGCTGTTGAAGTTGCAAAATACTTAGAAAAGTCAAATAAATTATAAAGAATAGGAATTTTTCCTATTCTTTTTTAAATAGACTTTTACAATATCATTTGATATAATAAGTTATTAAAATAAGGTGTGATTTTATGAGTTTTGCATTTGATACAAAAAGCGAATTATTAAGCGTTAAAGCAGATGAATGCTGTATTTTGGCAGAACTATCTGCTCTTTTAAGAGTTAATGGGAATATTAGTATATCTAGTGAAGGTCTAAGCGTTGAATTTCACACTACAAATATTGGGGTTGCTCGAAAAGTAATAAAGAGTGTTAAAGACTTATATCATGTTGGTGTAGATATTATTTCTAAGAAGCAAATGAAATTAAATAAACATGATATGTACATAATAAAGATTAGAGATAGTGCAAGTAAAATTGTCAATGAGCTTACTCTAATGAATCCAATTGAAAATATCCTAGATGAGCCACTGTTAATTAAAGAGTGTTGTAAAAGATCGTATTTAAGAGGGGCATTTTTAGCAAGTGGATCAATTAATTCTCCTAAATCAAGTAGTTATCATTTAGAAATTCATACTTCTAATGAACAAGATGCGGTAAATATAACAGATTTATTAAACTTCTTTTATCTTAATGCGAAAACATTAAAGAGAAAAAGAGGATTTATCTCTTATATCAAAGAATCTGAAAAAATAGCTGATTTTTTAAGGGTTGCGGGAGCAATAAGTGCATTATTTACTTTTGAAGATGAAAGAATAAAACGTGATTTTGTAAACTCTATTACAAGAGTAATGAATATGGATATAGCAAATCAAAATAAGACATTACATGCTGCTAATAATCAATTAAGAAGTATTAGTATTCTAGAAAATATGACAGATGTATCAAGACTTCCTAAAAGTATGAGGGAAGCTATTGAATTAAGAAAACAATACCCTGAATCATCGCTTAACGAGTTATCTTATCACAGTTATGATATCTTTAATAAAACAATATCTAAATCAGCTTTAAATCATCGCTTTAGAAATATAAATGAGTTAGCTACTCAGATAATGGATAATTTACATGAGTAAAAATATTGGAATAGATATTGTTGAATTTGAAGAAATTAAAGAGCGATTAAGTGAGCGATTTGTTAAAAGAATTTTAAGTAAAGATGAACTAGTGAGATATGATAGAATAAAGAATGCAGAAAGAAAAATAGCATATCTAGCAGGTAGATTTGCAGCTAAAGAAGCTTATACTAAAGTATATAAGAGATTTGATGAGCCTCTTAATTTTACAGACGTAGTAATATTAAATGATGAATTAGGTGCACCATATATCACTTCTAAATATAGACCAAGTGATAAAGTAAGTGTAAGTATCTCTCATTCTCGAAATTACGCAGTAGCGATTTGTATAAAAGACTAAAAAAAACGGCATATTGCCGTTTTTTATTTGCGTTTTCCTTCTTTAATAACACCATTTCTGTAAGCTTCTAATAATTTATATAAATCATCAATCTCATTTTGAATTTTTTGTCCTTTATCAGTACTATACACATATTGTCTATCAATATTCACTTCTTCGCTTCTAACAAGACTAATAATGTCTTCTTCCTCTTCAATTAGCTTCTCTACAGATGGGAAGCGATCATGAGAGATTAGGAATAATTTATAAGAATCAGCAACAAGAGTATAACCACCAATACCAATTTTTGCGCTATATTGTCTGCTCATTCCACCGTCAATTGCGTAAATTTTCCCCTCAGCTTTAACAGGATTTTCTCCACTTGTAATATCCACAGGAACGTGACCATTTATAATTTTTGAGTTTTCAAAATTAATAGAAAATTCTTCATAGATTTTTTCCAATACGTTTCTATTTTCTCGTAATTTAAAGTAGTTGTTTTTCTCTTCTTTATGAGTTGCTTTATCTTTAATGAAATATCTTTTAAATGTTTTCATTTCCTTTTTACCAAATAGCGGTGAATTCTCACCTTGCCATAAGAAAATAAAGTAATCTTTATCATAATTATTAGAATCATATCTATTTAGATAACTCATTCTAACTTTCTTATCTAGGGCTTTAAAGAGCGCTTTTCCACTTTGATAAGTTCCATCGATTTCAACAGACGAGAAACTTCCATCTTTATTAAGAGGAATACAACCATGGAAAAGAAGATTATGATTATATATTAAATACATTTGACCTTTTTGAACTAGAAAACTTATATGTCTCTGTAATAAATCATTGTTTAAAAAGGCATTTTTTAATTGATTTAAAACTTCTTCTTCCTCTTTAATTAGTTTATAAGGATCTAGGGGATCGATTGTTGGGAAATTTGTATCTTTTAATGGATATTTTTTACCTTTTAAAGATATAGTATNNGATATAGTATTCTTATCATAATCAATTTGATGTAGATGAAGGTGATTATCCAATTTAAATTTAGGATTTCTTTTAAATATTTTTTCTTCTAATTTAAATTGCATAATTGTGATTGCTTTATGAATTTTTGCAACTAACTGTTGTTTATCTCGATCTATTGTACTAAGAGTTTTTGGAATAAAGATATCACAGTTATCATCACCGTAATATTTTGTAGCAAATGCAGCTAGTGGTAATAAGTTTATTCCGTATCCTTCTTCTAAGGTGTCTAATGTATTGTATTTTGCGCTATTTCTTAAAACATTACAAATGGCTAGTTTACTACCGGAAGCAGCTCCCATCCATAGAACATCATGATTTCCCCATTCAATATCGATTGAATGATAATTCATCATTTTGTTTATTACTAGATGTGCACTTGGTCCACGATCAAAAATATCACCAACAATATGCAGTCTATCGATGGTTAATCGTTGAATAAATCGAGAAAGTTCAATTAGGAAGTTCTTTTCTCTTTTTGTTTTGAAGATAGCGTCTAGTATAGCATCATAGTATCTTGTTTTATCTAAATTTGAACTACTTTCATAAATTAATTCTTGAATAATATATGCAAAAGAAGGTGGTAGACTTTTACGTATTTTACTTTTTGTGTATTTTTTTGACATATATTTTGATAATCGAATTAAAGTAAGCAGTTTATTACGTAAAAAACTAAGATATTCAGTAGGTTCTAACACTTCTTCATATTTTTTTATCATTTGTTTAGGATAATATATGAAAAAGGCTAATTGATTTTTCTCATCGATTGATAAATTAGAGAAATATAAGTCGATTTTATCTCGTATAACACCAGAACCGTTTTTAATGAAATGGTTAAATGTATCATATTCTCCATGTATATCAGACAAAAAGTGTTCTGTCCCTTTAGGAAGATTTAGTATTGCGGTTAAGTTTATTAGTTCAGTACTAACTTCCTGAACAGTTGAAAATTCTTTTCCAAGCTGTTGTAAATATTTAAGCTCATAAGTATCCATGCATTTCCCTCCTTAAATATCTTCTATAATAATTATATCAAAATTTCCTTGTTCCTTCTACAAGTATTAGTATTAAGATGTTTTAGTTAATATTAAATTATATTACTTGCATATTTTGCGTTTTTTTAATAGAATATATTAGGCTAGGAGTTGTATAAAATGGCAGAATATAAATCAAGTAAAAAGAAAAAAGGTAACGATGATAAGTTTCTAACTTATCTTATTTTAGGGTTTGCTGGCGTTCTTCTAACTATCATTGGTGGAATGATTATTAATAGCTTTATAAATCCTACTTTAGATTATGATTCATTTGAAACATTAACAAGTTATCAGCAAATAGATTCAATGCCAGAAGATCAGTATTTTGTTTATTTTTACGGGTCTAACTGTGGACATTGTGTTGAAATAAAAGAACAATTATTAAGATTCGCAAATGAAAATGATGCTGGAATGAAAGTATACTTTTTAGAATCATATGGAGCTACAGGATATAACACTATTGTTGATCCGGATTCTGGAGACCCGATGAATGGAACACCAACATTAATTACTGTTGTAAATGGAAATATAGTTGACTTATCAGTGGGTAAAATCTTAATAATTGACACTATTGATGATGTTAATGATGGAACATACGGATATATTAATTAATAATAAGAATAGCCTTTTTAAGGCTTTTTTATCTCTATAGGAGGAAAAGAATATGGAAATTAATGAGAAATTAGTAAGTGAGATTACGAGTAAACTACAGATTAAGAGAAAACAAGTAGAGACGGTTTTACTTTTACTTGATGAAGGGAATACAGTACCTTTTATCGCCCGTTATCGTAAAGAGCAAACAGGTGCTTTAGATGAAGAACAAATCAGAGATATCAATAAAGAATACGAATATAAAGTAAATCTTCTAAAAAGAAAAGAAGATGTTATTCGTTTAATTGATGAAAAAGGATTATTAACTGAAGAGTTAAGAATTGATATCTTAAAAGCTGAAAAGCTTGTTGACGTAGAAGATTATTATCGTCCGTTTAAAGAGAAAAAGAAAACAAAGGCAACAATTGCAATTAAACAAGGATTAAAACCTTTAGCAGAATATATTGAAACATATCCAACTGAGGGTAGTTTAGAGGATAAAGCTAAAGAGTTTATAAATGAGGAAGTTACATCTGTTGAAAAAGCAATTGAAGGTGCTTTATATATTATTGCTGAAGCAATTAGTGATTCAGTAGAATATCGTAAATGGATAAGAAATTTCACTTATCAAAATGGGATTCTTCAATCAAAAATGAAGAAGAACGCTAAAGATGAGATGGATACTTATGAGATGTATTATGATTACAAAGATAATTTTAGTAAAGTAAAATTATACCGTGCTTTAGCTATTAACCGCGCAGAAAAAGAAAAAGTTTTAAATGTAAAAATAGTAATCGAGAATGAAAAAATTCATACTTATCTAGAAAAGAAAATTATTAATAATAGTTCTTCTTTTGTAGTATCTTATGTACAAGATGCTATTAAAGATGCTTATAAAAGACTAATTCAACCTTCTATTGAAAGAGAACTAAGAAGTGAACTAACAGAAAAAGCTGATGCTAATGCTATTCATATTTTTAGTGAAAATTTAAGAGCTTTATTATTACAACCACCTATGAAAGGTAAAATGGTTCTAGGTGTTGATCCAGCTTATCGTACGGGATGTAAATTATCAGTTGTTGATAAGTTAGGGAAAATGATTGAAATTGATGTGATTTATCCACATCAAAAATATCCTGGTGAAAAAATTAGTCCAGAAAGAAGAAATACAGCTGGTAAAAAAGTAGCAAACTTAATTAAGAAATATGATATTGATGTTGTTGCTATTGGTAATGGTACTGCTTCAAGAGAAACAGAACAGTTTGTTATTAATGTTATAAAATACGTTGAAAAAGATATAAATAAAAAAGTATATTATATTATCGTAAGTGAAGCAGGAGCTTCAGTGTATAGTGCTAGTGACTTAGCTAGAAAGGAATTCCCTGATTTAGCTGTTGAAGAAAGAAGTGCTGTAAGTATAGCCAGAAGATTACAAGATCCTTTAAGTGAACTTGTAAAAATAGATCCAAAAAGTATTGGTGTAGGACAATACCAACACGATGTAGCACAAAAGAATTTAAGTGATTCATTAGACTTTGTTGTAGAAACAGCAGTAAACCAGATAGGTGTTAATGTTAATACTGCAAGTGTTCAATTACTTCAGTATGTTGCTGGTTTAAATAAAACTGTCGCAACAAATATCGTTAAGTATCGTGACACTAATGGTGCTTTTAAAAACCGTGATGCTCTTAAGAAAGTTCCTCGTATGGGAGATAAAGCATTTGAACAAGCAATTGGATTCTTACGTGTTTTGAATAGTACAAATCCATTTGATAAAACTGGTATTCATCCTGAGAGTTATGACTTAGCAGAAAGCATTATGAAAGAATTAAGACTTTCTGAAGATGATATTGGAAGTATGATTTTAAAACTTAAATTTGCGAATATAAATAAAAAGCAACTAGCTAATAAACTAGGTGCTGGATTAAATACTCTTGAAGATATACTTGATATCTTTGTTGCACCATTAAGAGATCCTCGTGATGATGTTGAAGCACCAATTCTAAGAAGTGATATCTTAAAATTAGATGATCTTAAGGTAGGTATGGAATTACGAGGAACAGTTCGTAATGTTGTTGATTTTGGAGCCTTTGTTGATTGTGGTGTTAAAGATGACGGGTTAGTTCATATATCACAACTTAAAAAAGGATATGTTAAACATCCTTTAGATGTTGTATCTGTTGGAGAAATAGTTACTGTTTGGGTAAAAGATGTTGATTTAAAAAGACATCGTTTGCAACTTACAATGATTAAAGAAAATGCTCCATACACATCATAAAAATAATTATCATAAATAACATTATATATTATTGACAGTTAGCCTAAAATATATTATTATATAAAGGCTAACACCATGGAGTAGTACTCAAGTGGCTGAAGAGGTGCCCCTGCTAAGGGTATAGGTCGTTGACGCGGCGCGAGAGTTCAAATCTCTCCTACTCCGCCATTAAAAATTAAAACGGAATTTATTCCGTTTTTTTTAATATATATATTGATTAAATCACTAGTTTAGGTAAAATAAACATAACTACTAGAAATATTTGGAGGTACTATATATGAAAAAAGTTGTAGCATTTATTTGTGTTCACAATAGTTGTCGAAGTATTATGGCAGAAGGGTGGGCATTAGAACTAGGCAACAATATATTTGAAGTATATTCAGCTGGGACTGAAGAATATAATGCGCCTAAACCAATGGCGCTAGAAGTAATGAAAGACGCAAAAGTTGATATGTCTCATGCATATAGTAAACTACTATCAAAAATACCTCAGAAGCTAGATATCTTAATAACGATGGGTTGTGGAGTAGAATGTCCTTATATTCCTACCAAGCACAGAGAAGACTGGGGATTAGATGATCCTTCGGGTGGACCGAAATCCGGGTTTGAAGAAACAAGAGATTTAATTAAGGAAAAAGTTATAGAATTAATTAATAGGGTTAAACGTAAAGAACTATAGTTTTCTGTTTCTTATTGACTTTTTAAATAAATCTTTGTTATAATAAAAAAGCAATAAAAAGGCCCGTTGGAGAAGCGGCTTAACTCACATGCCTTTCACGCATGCATTCACGGGTTCGAATCCCGTACGGGTCACCATTATTGAGTTTAATCACACGAATTTAGTGTGATTTTTTTGTACAAAAAAACAAGCTCAAGTGAGCTTGTTTATAATTTTGTATCGTCTATACTATCTAAATATGCTTTTATAGGTATAATTATTTCTTCAACAGTACCCTTT
>LGVE01024922.1_pt1 | contig 27627 bp, 42 predicted proteins | sample 469871 | NCBI WGS metagenome assembly LGVE01 (sample SAMN03893561, study PRJNA290197) | marine sediment metagenome | material: sediment; isolation source: combined push core samples #3730, #5133, and #5579 collected at Hydrate Ridge | place: Pacific Ocean: Hydrate Ridge | reverse complement strand
ATTATGAGTGATTTAGCAGAAACATTTAGATTAATGAAAGAGCATACAAAGCAGAAAAAGCTAAGCAATATTGAATACAGCACTCAACTTCTTATTGATAAAGGAGTTGAGTTTGAAAGCAAGAATGGTGGTGTGCACTTGATAGTTACGCACAACGGATCTATTGCAGATTTTTGGCCGTCAACTGGTAAGTTTCAGATTCGCGGTAAAGGTTACTCCAGAGGCGTTAAAAACCTATTATGCAGAATGGGGGTTAAATAATGGCAAGACCATTAGGAGCGGACATATTCGAAGGAGCGATATTTAAAGCAAGCAATGGAGTGCTTGAAATAATAAAGTATCACCACGCCAAAAAAGTTCTGGTTAAGTTTGCAGTAACAGGGTTTGAAACCTTCGCAGCATCAGACAATATAATGAGAGGTAAGGTTAAAGACCTTATGGCTCCAACCGTGTGTGGCATAGCCTTCCTTGGAGGTACTAAATTTTCACAGAAGAATAACAAGAAAGCATATTTCTGTTGGCAAAACATGATTAGAAGGTGCTATAGCGATATTGAGCAAAAAAAATGCCCAACATATATTGGGTGCACCGTATGCAGGGAATGGCTAAACTTTCAGACATTTTGCGAGTGGTACAACAGCAACACTCCTAATGACGGTGGAAAATACCAAATAGACAAAGACATAAAAGTAAAAGGAAACAGAGTCTACTCTCCGCTTACGTGCAAGCTTGTTACTGCTCAAGAAAACCTAGCTGAAATGTGTGATAGGGCGTTATCTAGAAGGTTTATATTCGCCAATAAAGATGGTCATGTTATTAAAATAAGGAACCTGTCTAGATTTTGCAAAGATAATGATTTAGACCTATCAAACATGAGTGCAATCCACAGGTTAAAGGGTAAATCTTACAAAGGCTGGAGAAGGGTTCTAGTTCCAATATTAAGTGGGGTAAGGGGTCAAAAATGATTATAGAAACAGATGTTGACATATTTGGTAATGATACAGATATAAAGTATGAAATCGATGCTCAACGACTCATAAAAAAGATTGAGGTAAAAAAAAGGTGCGGATCTTGGGTGGACGTTAGCGGCCTAATAGAGTTGAGACATGTTAGAGGCTGCATAGCTGATCACTTTGATAACTACATACAGGAAGATAACGCATGAAACGAGATATAGCCGATGCAGCCTTTAGCGATTGCCTTAGAGCTGCACATGATAATACTTGCGAGATGTGTGGCAAACAAGGCCGCATGGAGTGTTCACACGTATTCAGCCGCCGTCACATGTCGGTTAGATACGATAAGTTAAACGCTAACTGCTTGTGCAATGGATGCCACCGCAAATGGCATGAATCACCTTTAGCCTCTGGAGACTGGTTTATTGATATGTTCGGTACCGGTCGCTGGAATCTTCTATCTGAAAAGAAACTGCAAATAGCCAAGGGCATTAAATCGCAAAAGAAAGCCATAGCAAAGCATTACCGTGATGAGCTTAAGCTGATACAAGAAAAGCGGAATAGTGGCGAGACTGGCTATATAGACTTTACCAGCTATCAATAAGGATTAAGAATGAAATCAATAACAGTTAAACCCGACAGAATGACACTAACCCAACGCCGCGAGGCTTATTTATACGCTGAGAAGCATCAGCAGCGATACCCGCAAGTAAAACACCATGTTCACACTGGGGCGCATGGTAACTATAAAGTAACTAACTTAAAGACGATCAAGGTTGAACTAGCATGAATGAAGGTCAAAAGCACGACACAGAAAAGCCAATGTACAACCTACTGCCGGCCAATGCGATCGACTCAATGGCCAAAGTAATGACGTTCGGAGCAAATAAGTACGCGCCTAATTCTTGGCAGATGGTTGATAGCCCACTAGAGCGATATAGAGCCGCTTTATTGCGTCACGCTTTCGCTATACAGCGTGGTGAACTTATCGACGATGAGAGCGGGCTGCCGCATTCAGCGCATATAATGTGTTGCGCAGCGTTTATCAACGAGCTTGAGAGTGCAAGCTAATGCATCAATGGTACATAGGCAAAATGAAGCAAGCAGCGACATTTAAAGAAGCTAAAAATTACGCGCAAATGGCTGGGTTAACAATCCAAGACTTGATGCGCATTAGATATTTGGAGGAGTGAGTTATGAAATACATGGGAAGCAAGGCCAGAATAGCAAAGCACATTTTACCAATAATTCTTAATGACAGAAAAGATGGTCAGTGGTACGTTGAGCCGTTTGTTGGTGGCGCGAATATGATTGATAAGGTTGACGGCAATCGTATTGGGTCTGACATTAACAGCTGCTTAATATCGGCGCTAAACTTAATAAAAACAAATCCCAAGTCTCTGCCAAAAAGTTCCGATGAATACACAAGAGAGATGTATTTAATCGCTAAGGATAAGCATGAGTTAACACCACTTGAGTGTTTAGCAATGTTTGCGTATTCGTTTTCTGGAAAGTTTAAAGGAGGTTATGCAAAAGGTCGCCAACATGAGGACTTTCAAAGGGCTGCAAGAAACAGCGCCATAAAACAATCACCACTACTCGAGGGTGTCAGCCTTGTTCATTCTTCATATTCAGATTTAGATATACCTCCACAAAGCATTATATATTGCGATCCGCCTTATGCTGGGACAACTAAATACAAAGATGATTTTAATCACGATGAATTCTGGCAGTGGTGTCGTGATAAATCGGCAGAAGGGCACCATGTATTCATAAGTGAATATAATGCGCCAGACGACTTTGAGTGCGTATGGCAAAAAGAAATACAATCAGGGTTAAATACCAACTCGACAAAGAAAGGTATTGAAAAGCTTTTCCTGCTTAAAGGGTAAAGTTATTAGATAACCAACCAAGCCCGCACTCAGCGGGTTTTTTATTGCTTATTTTCTGATAGGTGGTTGACTGTTGATGTACCTTAGTTGTACAATAGATGTATCTTATAATGTGAGGGTTTAAAAATGGCGCGTATTGGAGTTGAGTTCGGTGATAAGCAAGTATTTCAAATAGACGATTTAGCTAAGTCTTCAGGCTTTGGTAAGTCACGAATAGCTCGTGCAGCAATGCAGATTGGGCTAGCAGCTATCAGAGAGGCTAAAACAGATACTAGACGCGATGAGGTTATTGCGATTAATGATCTAAAGGCTATCAATTAAAAAACCCGCTGGCGGGCGGGCAATTTGCTTATTACTAACGGGGTTAATTATGTCACAAGGTTGGATATGTGTACATAGAAAGCTATTGGATTGGGAGTGGTTTGATGATCACAATACATTCAGGCTGTTTATGTATTTCATGCTAAAAGCTAATCACCAAGATAAGAAATGGAAAGGTATTCTTATTAAGCGCGGCCAGCATTTAACATCACTAGACAAGATAGTCGCTGGAAGTGGTTTATCAAAAAGCCAAATCCGAACCGCTATAAACAAGCTAAAATCAACACGCGAAATAGCACACGAAACTAACGCGCAACACACTGTTATTACTATCATTAATTACAATTTGTACCAAGCGAGTGACACACGTGTTAGCACACCAGTGACACACCAATCGCACACGAATGACACACCAGTGACACCTAACAACAATGTAAACAATGAAAACAAAGAAGAAGCCCCCAAACAAAAAAAGAAGCCTGCAAAGAAAAGGGCTACTCCATTTCCTGATGATTTTACAATAACTCAGGAAATGGTTGATTGGTTTAAGAAGCAGGATTTTAATATAGATCTTGGAGTGGCGACAGACTCTTGGGTTGATGGAATGATATCTAAAGGCCTTACTTATGTTGACTGGACAGCAGCATGGAGAAACGGAATGAAGAATGCGGACAAATGGAGCAAAACATGATTTACAACGAACAGCTAGAACAAAATATATTAGGTGCAATATTCTGCCTTAACGGTTTTGGTGAAACAGTATCAGATGTTTTAGATGAAGTTAAGGTTGAGGATTTTTACTCTCAGTCTCACAAGGCTATTTACTCAGCGATGCTTGATTGCAACTCAAAAGGAATTAGCCCAGATGTAAACACTATTGGAGGGCATAGGCTTTGTGAAGACCAATTTATGTACATTATGGAGATGTGGAAAGGAACGTCTAGCGGAATAAACCTAAGAAAGCATTCAGAGTCACTACGCAAGATTTCAGAGCTTAGGCGAACGCAAGATCGCGTTAACTCTATTAACGAGATTATTAGCTCTAATGGTGACTTAGATGAAAAGCTAAACGAGATTGAGCAAATATTTTCTGCCGACATTGGGTTTTCATCAAACGAGATTGGAGCCAAGCACATTTCTGAGTGCGCAAGTAACTATCTTGATTACTTAGATAAGCGTTGGAACAATCCAGATGATGTTATTTTCACGACAGGGATACCAGAGCTTGATGCGATTTTTGGAGGTGGATTAGAAGTTGGGCTTCACGCTGTAGCGGCTAGGCCAAAGATGGGGAAGACAGAGTTAATGGGAAAAATGATCAACCACTTTGCCGTTGATAGAAACCTTCCTGTATACGTAGGCTCGCTTGAAATGCCAGACGACCAAGTTATGCATAGACTTACCAGCTCATTATCTCAAGTTGGCAAAGATGAGATAAAAAACAACTTCACAAGTGCCGAAGGTCATTATGATGCCGTTGCGTTTAGCGTGTTTAAAAAAGGGCTTTCAGACCTTGCAAACACCAATACTTATATCGACACAAGACACACTAACACGGTAAAAAAAATCCGCAGAGAATGCGTAAAGATACAAAAAAAGCATGGAAGGGTTGGCGGTATATTTGTTGATTACCTTGGGCTGCTAGAAAGCGATGGTAAGCACGACAGGCACGATCTTGCTATTGCTCACATGACAAGAAGTTTAAAAGGTATGTCAAAAGAGTTTGAATGCCCCGTTGTAATGCTTTTACAGCTAAACCGAGGCTTAGAGTCGAGGGATGATAAAAGGCCAATACCAAAAGATTCGAGGGATTCAGGCTCTATTGAGCAGGACGTTGATAGCTGGACTGCAATTTACAGAGATTCCGTATACAAGCCAGAGTCACCTTGGAAGATGATTACAGAAATAATAGTAAGACTAAACAGGCATGGTGAAACTGGAACCTGCTACCAAGTATTAACATCAAAAGGTTTTGTAAATGCTGATGAGCATACAGTTGCAAAGCTAATTCACGATGAAGAAGTAGCAAGGCAAAATAAAGAAGATAGCAGTGGCGACGGGTATGTAGGAAGAAGCTACTCTAGTAAATAAACCTAAAACCAAATTAGAGCAGCGTATTGACGTGTTAAGGAATAAGAAATGATTATCGACAAATTTAAAATACTTAAGAACTTGCATGACAAAAAATTGTTTCTGCATGAAGTAGAAAAAGACACCATAGAAGATGTTAAGTATAGCTATGCAATGACAACGGGAAGCATACCAGTATTATTCCCAGATGATAATTTTTTCGTTATGGATGAAAGCGGGAATGTTGTTCACATTGGTAATTTATACACTCTGCAATCATTTGCTCAAAGGTATTGAAATGGCTGAAACAATACAAGAGCGACTACACCGACTTGCTAACAATGGACGCAAGGCACCAGCAAAGCCAGTCAGGGAGTTTAAAAGGCCAGTTGATACCATTGAGCCGCCGAAAGGTAAAGGCACGCTGATGAAGCTGCTAGACGATGTGGACGTTAAACAAATAGGCAGGGTTAGATAATGGAAGCATGGAAACCAATGCAGAATGTTATGGCAGATGTTGAGATTCTAGAGTATGCGTTTAACGGTGTTGAGTACTCTATTGCCGCTAGCACTGTAAGTATTGATGGAGAGTTGGCCGCAACGATAGCAGACCAAGCAATAATACAAATGCTATGTGATAACGATTAGCTGGTCGGAGCAGTTAATTTTAAATTGTGGTGTATGGTTGGTAAAACTTAAGGAGATTGTTATGAGTAGATACAGAGATGCAGGAAGAGAGTTCAATAGAGGCGTGCTGATGTTCGTAGTTATGGGCAGGCAAGCAGCAAGAGACGCTATCAATCCATACTCGCCAAAAAGTAACCCAAAGAGGTTTCACGCTTGGTCAGCTGGGCATTTTGATAAGTGGGGCAGAGTATGAGTGATAACAAACAATCAATTCAATGCTTAGCAGAGAAGGCTGTATCTGAAGGTTATGAAACGTTTACCCATGTTACGCCATGCAGAAGATGCAAAACCTTTGAGCGCTACTCTAGAGGCCGTAGTGGTTGTGTTAAGTGCGCCAAGGTAGCCAAGAAGATTTACCAGCGCAAGAAAGTTAACGGTGACTTTACGCCGGTTATGCTTATGAGCGCTAAGTATTTGAGTGCGACCTTATGAAGGTAAATTTCATTAAGATGCCTGGAGGTATTTTATCCCCAGCTAATGACATTGAATCTAACAGGCTTAACAGGCTCAAGAATGGCATTGTGTACGAGGTTGAGTTAAAAGGCGGTGAGCGTCGAAATAGAGGCTTTCACGGTAAAGTATTTATGTTCTTTACGTTCTGTTTTAACTATTGGGTGGCAGAAAACACAGATTTTAAGTATCAGTGCGAGTCTGCGCAGTTTGATAGCTTCAGAAAGTACATAACTATATCGGCTGGATTCTTTGATTGGGTTGTTGATTTAGATGGCACTCCAAGAATGAAAGCACAATCTCTATCGTTTGACTCAATGGGTCAAGAATATTTCGAGCAATGCTATAGCGCATTAATCAATGCAGCAATAGCCCAGGTGTTTAACAATACTAACGACGAACAAATATTAAATAAGCTGCAATCGTTTTTCTAACTGGTAAGAGCAGTGATTAGCTTAAACCGTGTTAACGTTGGTAAAAATTAAGGAGAGAGTGATGAGATTAGATAACGAAGAAGAGCAGCATGGTCAGTCATCATTGGTATTGCTGGTTGTGGCTGGAGTGGTTTTGGTTATTGGCTTAGTCATTAAGATGGTGGTTTTATGATTGAATACCGACAAAGGCTATACGATGCTATTAAGGCGCGTAATGGCGTGTGGGTTAACGCTGAAGTGTTATCGCAAGAGCTGAAGATTGATAGGAAGAGCTTGTTATACACTATGCGCTGCATCATTGATCACAAAGACTTCCACGGGTTGAAGCGTAAATGTAAGCGATCAACCGAAAAGATGACTTACAATTCACAAAAAGCGGTTTACGATATTTCATACAGATATGAGGTGTAAAATGGCTCAACTATCAGCTGTTACAATTAGACGTATTAAAAACGAAGGTTACAGGGCGCGCGAGGATGGTAAGTGTAAATGTGATAACCCTTACGCGTGTAATCAGAATAAATCACTATTATGGCTTGCTGCGTTTGATAGCGGTACGCCTAACAAATTCGAGGAGTTGAGATGAACCTTAAAATTAAACGGCTTCACCTAGACGATTGCACAATTGGCTCTATAAGCTACGGTATCGACTTTCGAGCATTCACGCTTGAATTGCCTTGGCAGGATAACATTAAGAGTCACAGCTGCATCCCTGCTGGATTTTATCAGTGCAAAAAGATAGTTAGCCCGTCACTAGGTGAGTGCATTGAAGTTTCGAATGTAGTTGGGCGAACTTACATAAGGATTCATAAAGGTAATTACACCTATCAGATTCAAGGTTGTATTTTAGTTGGTGATTCAATCAAGGATATTAACGGAGACTTAACGCCAGACGTTACTAATAGCGGCAATACATTTGGTAAGCTTATGAAGTCCGTTCCTGATAATTTTGTGTTAGAGGTGAGTTAAATGATACCAATTAAAAAACGATTATCTACATACGCAAACTTGTTAACGATGGTACTTGGCGCGGCAATGATTTACATACCAGATATGGGTTTAGACCAATCGCTAACAGGTAAAATTATGTGCGCCTGTGCCGTGCTGGTTGCTGGTGCGCAGTGGTATAAGCAAGGGGTGAAAGATGCTTGATTTAATTATTGGGTTGTTTGGCGGTCAGGTTGGGGCCGTGACAGCTGGAGTGCTAGCGCTGCTAGTTAGCGTGTTTGGTTTTGCGTTTAAGATGCGAGGCTCTACAATTAAGCAGCTAGAGAAAGACAAAGCAGTTGAGAAGGTTAATAACGAGCTTCTTAAGCGTGAAATAAAACAAGTCATTCAGCAAGAGGAGTTGCAACGTGATTTTAATGAAGTTACAGAAGTTGTTATTAAGTCTAGCGATAGTGCTGTCCGTGATAGGCTGTCAGGCTTCAACAGAGATTAGGCTTATTGAGGTTCAAGTGTGTAAAGGGTTTGAGGTTATAGAAACCAGTACCGATGACGTATTAACCATCGGCACTGCTAGGCAGGTGTTAACCTTAAACTGCAAGATATTGAAGTGTAAAAAAATACCGCATCCATCTTGTAAGGAGTGAGTGCGATGGAGAAACACCATTAAGCTATGATTCATGGAAGTGAAAACAAGCCCCGCTTATAGGGGCTTATTTATTTACTGGCTTATCCTTCTGACCACCATTGATAGCTCGTTGCCTGTTATCGTGAACCCTTCACCACCAACTCTAGATACTGAAACCCTAACGTTAGATAAGTTACCTCTAACAACGCCCTTATAGTTAAAATTGGATGTCCCAAGAAAGCTGTTTGCAGCGACTAATTGCATGAATGAACGCCTCACGCTTCGATAAGTTGCCTCAGCATCTTCTTTTACCCAGATGTCAATAATGTAAGTACCGTCGACTGTCGGTGTTGAGTTAGTATCTGTTAGATAAACCTCTACCTCATACGGGCCTATAATCCTGTGAGCTGGCGCGGATGTTTTCGATATCGCCTCCCCATTCTCTGATTGAAACTCAAAGTACTGCGTAGATGTGGATACCACTATTGGCAATACGTCAGAATACGTCTTGTCAGACCTAGCCCCGTTTAAGCTTCTCTGGTAGCTTCCTCTAGCCGCCTCTACTGTTGCAGCTGTAAACGCGCCCCATGATGAAGTTTCATTGATCGCAGTTATCTGTACGCCAGTAGGCTGATGAAGCCCACGGTTTAAGCATGAGTTTTTATTCCACTCTTGGTACATAGCGCCGTAAAGACCTTTATCAGCTAGAACACCGTAAAAGTTTCGTTCAGATACACAATTGATAAGCTGCATTGCCGCCGTGTACCTGTTATGAATTCCTATACCAAAAGATCCTGTGAATACATTCTCCATTGTGACCGTGGTTGCGTCCCTAACATCGCCAACGTTGTCGTTGAATCCAGACGCAAACCCAAAACTATTATCGTTAGTATAATTTGGGATGTCGTTAATATCCCTCGGTACGATCCGGACAATCTGCATATTTTTAAATGTGCAGAGATAGAAAGGACACTTACCGTCAACACCGTTTTTAAATCCGCTTATGTCTACATCTCTAATATTGAGTCTTCTGCATGAAGCCGTTAAATCTATCTTAAGCCCTACGTTATCATTGACTGCTGGGAACGTGTTTGTAGATTTAATTGAGAAATCTCTCATCTCCATGTAACTAACACTATCGGCTGGGGTGGGGTTAATTTGTACCCCGTTCTTGCCTGGTTCAACACGAAGAATCGTACCCCCTTTCCCTGCCCCTTGATATATTAAGTGGCTGTAAAAAACAGGAGTCTCAGAAAAGAAAAACTTCCCAGAGAAGTTAATCTGACCTACAAGTCCGTTTGCTCTAGCGTAAGCTATCGCGTTAGAAAACGGTATATCTGCCGGCGTTGTGTCGTCAGCTTTAGCGCCCCACTGCTTTACGTTATAAGGTATTTTTAGATTTTGTTCAAGCTGGAAATTTGCATCAATATCAATGTATTTGCCTCCATCAGCTGTTCCAGTTCCAGCAGGCACAACAGTAAAGAAAAGCACGCCAGAGTTGCTGGGTTCGGTTCCGCCATAGTAGTCATCCACTTCGTACTTATTGCCCATTACATGACCTGTATAATTAACACAGTCAAGAACAGAGTCATGCCCCCTGCGGTATATTTTATCGTGAGCGCCTACTGCGTTTAAATTGGCAAGTAATGAGTGATCGTTTAACTTAATTTGATAAACAAACCCCAAATCAGGAACCGCGCCTACTGTGTAAGGTAAAACCGTTGCAGGTAATGGGCTGTAAGCTTCGCCATTGTAAATCATGTATTGGTTGTAAAAATCGTAAGTTTGACCGCTAGCCCATACACCACCGTTTAATGGTATTGGAGCGATTAATGCCGCGCTATTAGCTGCATCTATTGCGCTTTGTGCGGATTCTGCTGCGCTAGACGCTGAATTTTGCGCACTGGCTTCTGATGCTGCCGCAAAAACTTCAGACTCATCTCTATATTCTTTGGCTTCAGCAACCAGTTGCTCAACATAGGCAATCTCAGGAGGTGTTAACGGCTCATTGTTTAGTAGTAATTCGCCAAGAGTTGTTGCAACTGTATTAGAGTTAACAATAACCTTTTTTATTTGCTGGAATTTGCCGTTACTTTGGTTGTATCGCATTTGAACGATGAACACGCCAAACTGGATATTCATTGAATAAGAGCCGTCTGCACTTGTTTTGTATGTAGCTGGCGCAGTGGTCATTACCTCGCCAGCACCTTGGGTTGTTATGAATTTTATCTCTGCAAAACTGGCTATCTCGCCGTAAGGATCAAGTAAAACACCTGCTATTTGAACTGACATATAAAGTCCTTAATCTGGAGTGTCGCCACTACCGTTAATGAATCTAGCTGTATCTGTGTACTGTATTGTAACAGTTGCGCCAGATTTAATTAAGCCGCTACCAGCTAGGCCGCCCTGCCCTGGTCCTATCCCGCCAGCGTCAACACCATCCTGACCCCAGTCGCCGCCATTTATACCACCAGTTCCTGTGCCGCCGTTACCGTTAGCGTCTCCGTCTTGCCCGGGATCGCCATAAACAGTTGTGAAAAAGTCAGTCGCAGAACCTCCGGCACCACCAACTGCTGGAGTGTTACCGGCTCCAGAACCGCCACCATTGCCCGGTGTTCCTATTGATGACCCGCCAGAGCCACCGCCACCGCCACCAGGCGCTCTAATATACCCGTCAGCAGTTGGATATGCCGGATTCCCTGTTGCACCTTCTAGGTATATCTCGGTGTCTACTCCGTCAGCATTGAAACAAATACCACCATCACCACCATCGCCAGCGAATGGAGCTTGTATCCACGGAGGCTCAAACTCTGGCTCGTATATCCACCCAGCGCCGTTACCGCCACTCCCTGAGTGAGACTGCCAGTCTGTGCCGTTAATGCATATGATGGTTACAGTTGATCCAGCAGCAAAAGATCCATTTCTTATTGACGGGTTGTTAGTGTCATCAGATAAAACCGTACAGTTATCTAAAACAACAGTCCAATCCACGGCTTGAGATGGTCTTCCAGCAAAATCATTGTGTATGTCTATTTCCGATATAACAGAGTTCTGCCTGTAAGTAATGTTTTCACCTCCGCCGCCAGATATTGCCTGAAGATAAGTAAGCGCTTTAATCTTATACGCTCTGCCTACGCCCTTATAAGAATACTGCGGCTTTGTTTGGATTATCTGCGCCCTAACAACTTCACTGCCTCCTTCAACGTTTTGAAGGTCTTGGTGAGTAAATGAAACAATATCGCCTGTAAGGTAATTTAAATACTTCTCCTCGCAATCCCAAGAGTATTCGCGAGGTTCAATGCTGAACCTTGATGTGTTGCGCTGAGTTCTTAGCGTTGCGTCATTAGTGTTTAGTAGTGAAGACGATTCTAGCTCTACAGATTTAACTGATCCGTAAAAGTCAGAGCCTTCGTAGGTTGTATCTGAGTTGATGGCAACTTTCTTGTAATTACCAGCGTCGTCATTTTCTGTCTTAAATGGCTTGTCGTATTTAACAAAAGTTCTAGAAGCTCTCATTGCTGGCTTTGTTGAGTAAGTAAAGCCAAGCTCTGTAATGCCTCGACCAACAACAATATCTTGAGAAGGTTCTTTCCACGCTGATACAGCAGAGACTTTTATTTTTGCCGGGACTATGGCTGACTCCCAAATATCTAACATGTAATCCATGCAAAGAGAGTTGATCCTTTCTTTAACCGCTATAGGCTCATGCCATACGTTTGTGATCGTAGTTCCTGCCCAGTAATCATCAAACTCTGTCTGCCATGCTGTGGCGTCTAGATAGTTAATTGGCAATTCTGCCGTTAGCAAAAGCTCAACTAGGTAGTCTGACATTGATTGCTCATCAGATACTCTGCATATCTGAATGTTATCCCCTGCTTCATGGTCTTCCGCTACAGTTCTGGATATAGAATTACCACCTGTACCTTTTACACCATAAGAGCGACCTTGAACTGTTAAAATTTCAGTTCCTGAATCGTAAGAAATTGGTGTCATTAAGTCGTCACCAATCTTGATCGCTTGAGGCAGTGATGACCAATTGTACTGCGCGTCATTAACGGGGATCGCCGTTGTTGCTGCGTCAATATCAAGCCTCAGTACCGTGTCAGTTGACGGCGGATATTGGTTGTAGTCCTTGTAAGTGCGCTCAAGGTACGATTTGCAGGTTAATGTGTAATCACCGCTAGCTGATACCTTTAACGCTTCTGATAGATATACAGAGGTGCTAGTGATGGTGTTCACCCCGCCTTCACGCGTAAACCTATAAAGCTTAACCTCTCGACCACTCAAAAAGTTACGGGCGTTAAACTTCGACATATAAGTGCCGTTTGGCGTGGTATTTACTGGCCCTGGATCACCTTCCCAATCATTAAATGTCACCGATAAGCTGCCACGGCTTGCCATGCCGTCAAGCTTTAGTGTCGGTGTTGTTTCAGATATAGATTTAATCTGCCTGTAAATAGGATGACCGGCTTCAAATTCATTTACACTGATTGGCACTTTCGCTGTGCCGAAATAATACGTCCACGTATCATTGCCATTCTCTACACAAGTAATCGGCGTGTGGTAGCCTTGCGACCAGTTAACGCCTTGCGGGATTGTGCATGTGCCGTTAACGTATGGCAATTCAATAGATAAAACCTCAAAATGCTCAATACTCATAGAACGTACCCCGTCCAGCAGCTAAACTTCATCGATACGTTTTGAAGCTCTCTTGTCTGGGAATGGGCTTTAACTGATGACGGTATGCAGTCATAGCAATAATATCCGCGATCACCTCTTGTCTCTTCCTCGACAACAAACATTCCATTTCTTACAGCGAATCCCTGCATAGGCACCCAGACTTCTTCAATGTCTATATTTGTTATGTTGTTGAACTTGAGGGTGCCGCTAATGCCTGTGGACTCAATAACTTTTGCTGTAGGCATGCCTAGGTTTGTTTGCGTTCTCTGCTTGTAAGCGGGAGTTGACCAAGGTCGAGCATACCCTGATTCCTCGCCACCATTTGGGACATTCCAGCAAGTGCCAGCGGCTAAATATGCAACACCAACAATAGAGTTAGATAGTATCTTGGTGAAGGTTATGCGCCACTTAGTGTAAGTAGTGCTAGATGTGTTAACGTGCATTATCGTTGAATCTGATGTGATGTTATAAGCACCATCGACCACATAAGCCACGCCGTCCCAATACTCGATATCAATCTTTGATACCTTTCCGAATACATCTAACCCAGACAGGCCGATATAGCCAACATTATCAGTTTCTAGCTCAATCCTGAAAAAGTTTGAGCTTGTGCCGCTGCGATATATTTCTGAGAAATCCTTATTTAAAAGGTACTGAAGCGGGTTGGCTCCCGCATCCTCTGATATCGTTACATTCCCATCTGTTAGGGTGTTACTTGTTGAGATATACATTTTTTACCCCAGTGACTTCTCGCCGCTATTTATCTTTGAGTTCATTATATCAACTAAAACGTTGGCTAGCTCATCACCATCTTCAGCCTTGAATGTTATCGTGTTACTTATTGTTGATGTTTGACCGCCACTACCGATAGACTCGTTAATCTCAACCTCACCTGTAACTGATGGCTGCTGCGCCTCTCCTGCTGACGATGATGTTGAGGGGCTTGATACTGTTCCGCCACCTTTTGATGAGCTATTTACTGCTGCTAGCTGTATCGCACCGTTTGCCGCGATAGCCGCCGATGACGCTAGAGCTGCTGGGTATGGTAAATCGGCAAACTGTCTAGAGATTGCCATTGCGGTATCTGCAACGATCAATCCTGACCTAATAGCTTTGTTGTCATCAAATAGAGCAGTGTTGATCGCCATAGCTGAAGATAGCCCCGCATCCTCCATGCGTCTTTTTTGTTTCTCTGACTTCTCCTCTTCTTTTATGTCAGCCTTTCTAAGCTTCTCTTTGTCTTTTGCAGCTTTATCTTCCTGCTTCTTTTTGTCGTCAAGGAATTGCTGATGTTTATCGAGTTGAGCTTGGTATGCTTCCGCTTGCCTTTCGTCGCTTTCTTCATCTAAGGCTAATAAGTTTTCTGTAAACTCATTCTCAAGCTCTAACATTAGTTCTTTGTTTCCTGCGGCTAACTCCAGCTCTCTTTCATACTTCTCTATTAGCAACTCTTCTTCTGTTTTAAATCGATCCATTAGAGATTGAATTGCTTTGGCGTTGTCGTCAGCGGTTAATAGCGTGCTACCTCCAACTGTGGGGGCTTCCTCATCTCCTGATCCTTCTTCAGGTAGAGTCAACCCGCTAGCCTCAGCAAGTTCAGCCTGTATAGACTTTCTTTCTTCTAGCAGCTCGTTAATGTCTTCTAGCGCAAACTTTTCTTGAGTGGTGTTGAATGTAAGCGTATTCCAAACTCGACCCCATCCAGATTCAGCATTAACCATGCTTTCCTCTAGAGTGGCTATCTCTTCATTTATCTCTACCAGTCTAGATGTTAGCTGCGCCTGAGTACCTTCATTAAGTGAAGCATAAAAGTGAGCGGCTTTATCTGCTGTATCGATGAACGCCTCACCAAGAGCCAGTAAGACCGTATTGGTTAGGCTCTCAAGTGACTTTGCGGCTAGGTCTGCGCTTTGCCCCATCTTAATGAACATATCGATATCATCATCAGATAACGGGACAACTACCCCAGCCATTGCGTCACTTATAGCTTGAAGCTCTCTACCACCGTCTTTTAGTAATGGTATTAACTTAGTCGTATCGCTGGCCATCCCCTCCAGTGCGTGAGACATTTGAACAGCTGAAACGTTCGCCTCTTCCATGCGATCGACCATTTCTTGCAAAACTTCAGGTCCTGACAATTCTGAAAACTCTAAAGCTAACTCTCTAGCCTCATCTTTTGTTAGCTTCATTGCATCAGCGAAATCCTGAAATCCACCGCCGCCAGTGTTAAGGAAGTCTCCTACCTTTTCTCTAGTGTCTTTTGAAATGTCGCCAAGTTGCTCAAGCCCTATGCCTACTGTAGCTGTAGCATGAGCCATCAACTGCAACTCTTCAGCTGCAACTCCTGAAAGGTCAGAGGCTATCTTAATTTCTTTTGCGTATTCGCTAGTTGTTACTGTTAGAGATGTTATTGCCGTTATTGCTGCTCCAGCAGCAGCAGTTACACCAGTGATCGAGCCAGCAGCAATCTTACCGGTGTTCGACATATTAAGAAGTGATTTATCGTTCTTTTCTGTTTGGGTGTCTAGGTCTTTTAATTGCTTTTCAGTTTCGTTGAGCCGCTTCTCCAGCTCTGCGGTTTCCGCTTGCAACTCGACTATTAATTTTTCAGTAGCCATTGTTTATCAGCCCCGTTTCTGACTCGCTCGAAATTGAGCATTAATGAAAGGTCTTGCTTAGGCTCCTGACTTATTTCCGCCAAGGCTAATATTTCTTTGTAATCCAAATTCCAAGCCTCTGAAGGCTGAATATTTAAATGCTTAACACAATACTTCCACCAGCCCCACGAATCGAACTCAAAAGGCTTTAGCTTCCCTGCTACACCTGTGAGGTAGTGGCTATCTACTTTTTTTCTTTAACGCCCTCATTAAAGTATGCGTCAACGTCATAAGATAGCTTTACCATAACTAAAGGCCACGGCTCAGACATATCATCTTCGCGATCGCTTGGTAGCCACCCCACACGAAACATCGCATCTTCTATTTCAGCAAGAGGTATGCTTTTGTTTAATGGTTTGATCATGGCGTAAAACAACTGAGAGGCCGTTTCAAAATCCATAACTTCGTAAAGCTTTCTAACTCTAGTTAGCGCGCCGTCACCATCACTTGTACGCCAGCACTCTGTAAATTGAAGCAAAGAACACCACAGGTCTTTACCTGTAGCGCTCTTGAATGACTTCATAGCGTCGAGGGTTAACCTTGCCTCATACTCTTTGTAGCATAATTTAATAATCATGATTAAGGAGCTGGTGCAGTTTGAGGCGTTCTAACAACTTCACCACTAGAGTTAAAGCTAATCGCAGTTGAAACCTTGTCGCCGTGCGGGATTGAGTCGCTCATACCTGTAGGTACGAATGTTCCATCTAGCTTTTCACCGGTAAGGAAGTCTACGCCGTAGGTATCTTGCTTTCCTGTGAACGCTTCGTTTTTAATGGCTTCATAAGCAATATCGTTGTTATAGACGATGGTTCCAGCAATAATAACTTGCTTTCCAGATAGATTGTCGTCGAGCGATGTAATCCAGTCGCCGAATGATTTGTTGGAGATATCGATAGGCGTGCCGCCATAAGTAATGGTTGCCTCCATCTGCCCTACAACTCCAACTGCGTTTTTAGTAATTAATACCGTAGTTCCATTTATTTCACCAGCCATGTTTAAACCCTCTTTTTAAATGCTAAATAATTTACTGTTAACCCGCCCTGATACCAGCTTTCTGAATCGGTCGGACTGATATTTGATGAATCAAGTATGCTAACAACCTGGTCATTATAACTTGTTTCTACTCCATCTAAAAACACTGCCTTTATAGTGTCGATAGTCTCTAGGTATTTTGTTCCATAGTCGCCAGAGTTGAGCTTTGTAAATACCGATACCTGAACAAGCCCGAGTTGCTCAGACGAGCTATTAATTGTCTTGCCCATTGCAGACTCGCCAGCAGGTAAAAAGTAGAAGGCAATGTAATAATCCAGATTAGCTGGATCGAACGTTGTGTTTTCCCACGCAATATTGCTTTGAGGTATACCGCTTGATATAAGCAGTGTAGCTAGTGCGCGTCTTATGTTTAAATCGCTCATAATGTTCTAATCTTCTTTTGCATAAGGATTAAGTTTTTACGTACCCAGCCACCAGGAGCTTGCTTTGAGTATCCGCCGCTAGATAGTATTTGATATTTGCCATCTATCCACGAACCAAGTTTAACAGGGTTTGGGTATCCGCCATATTCAAGCAGGTTGATAGGTGGCGAGTTATTCACAAAGTATAAAGTTTTACCTAATACGTTTTTAGGCATTCCGCGCAATACTGATGATATGGAATCAGACCCATTCATTGACGGCTTTCTAGCTGTATTGCTAACTTGACTCTTGGTTGATAAAAACCAACTGTTACGAGTGCCGCCTGACTGAGCTGGTGTTTGCTCGATAATGTTTTTCATGCCAGCAAGGTAGACACCGGTAACATCATCGTTAGCCGATTGCTTTAAATCTTCCATAGCCTTCTTAACATCACCCAAACCTTTTAGCGGCATTATTGTTTTCTCACCTGTGCGATATAGGCTAGCGGGATACCTGCCGGTGTTTTATTGTCTACGCTAACCACAATCCATCTATCAGCGCCTTCAGTGATGATATTACCGTACTCAATAGCAATGTCGCCATTAGATACCAACTGCCTATCACCAGCTTTAACGCTCGTTCCTTCAATAGCGTTCTGGTTGTAGCTTTTGAAAATAGCGTCAACTAACGGAACGGTTGTTATAGTTTCGGTAGGCGGTGTTATGCCATCGCCACCAGTTAAGGTTTTAACCTCTTTGGATATGGCGTTAGGGTTAGGCCCTGCGAAGTCGTTAGCATCGCGCAGCATTTCCTTAACGTCTTTATCAATCTCGAATCCGCTCATCGCATATAACCCATATTTTCACGCCCAAGGCCGTTACCATAATCACCGCCACCGCAAGGTGATTGCTGAAATCCAATCTTAGTAAGTGGGTACATTTGATTGATAACTCCCTGCACAACAGCGTTGAGCGGAGCGCTTGACCCGTCCATATACGTCTTACTGAATACGCCAACAAGGGTTTTGCTTTTAACTTTAGGCTCACTTGTAACCTCGTTAGTGCTGGCGCCAGATTGAATAGCGTCAACTTGGTACAGTTGCGATAGCTTAAGCTCATTTGGTATTGCGTCGCTATCAACTGAAACGCAGTTTTTTAATACACCTGTGCGCGGGTAGATATTAGTTTGGATTTGATGTGTGCGAGAGCCTTGAAGTGTAGGCTCAAGCGGGATAAGCCCAAGATAGCCGTTACGCAATAATACCTCTGCTTCGGTGTCATCAGTAGGTAATGCTATTCCGTACTTAACAGCAAGCGCTCTAGCGTCTGCTAGTGATAAATATGAATCGCTATCAGCAACGCCTTGCCCCGTTTCCACGATTAAAGCCATCTACTCGCCCTCTGATAATGAGTCTGGATCGTTAAGTGCTAACCACTGGATGCATAACGTTGTCATATTAACCTTGCTTGTTTCTATCTTGTCGTCGCCTTGGTCAATGTACGCCATCTCTGTGTTATCAGCCCACGAAACACTAACGTCGTCAATCGTAAATCCTGTGATATCCATTGTTAAACCCTCTTAAATTTTAACTAAGTATATCATATTGTACTGGTCGGAGCAGTGAAACGAAAGTTTGGCGTTATAGTGTGTTTAAATTAATAAGGAGTTTTTTATGAAAACAATTATAGACGCGGTTAATGAGTTGCATGGTGATTTGAGTAACCTACGGAGAGGTTATAACAGTCTTCACAACTCAATTATATACATGCCAAGATTTGGAGGGTTTGTTGGCACAACAACTGCAAACCCAAAAAACCACAATACCGTTACATTTATTTGTACTATTGACGAGTTTAAGCGTTGCGTTTTCGACCTAGAAAACTGGATTGGCGGCGATGCCGTGGTCGGTGGCGTTTCGTATGAACTAGTCGAGGAGGTTATTGGCTGTATATTTGATTGCGACCTTAGCGAGTCAGATGCAATTCAGTATGCGTACAACACCTTGAATAATATTGATAGCGAGGAAAAATAAAAATGGAATCATACACAGGTACAGATAGCGTTAACGCAGACTTGGCAAAGTGCCGAAGTAAACAAGGTCATCGCTCTATGTGGGTTATCGCTGCTGATAACAACAAGAAAGACAGAGTGGTTAATGTTAAGAAAGTGGCAAGTTTGCCAGTGTTTATGGGGTGTTAGGTATGGGTTACGAAGTAAAGATTATTATTGGATGCCTTGGTACTTCAGGTAAGAAGGCAGCTAGAGAAGAAGCGCCAGTTATTGATTGCGACACCCTGTACTACCCATACTTAAGGGGTGAAGACGGGGGTGTTGTATACACAAATACAATCGAAACTTATTTTATGACTTACGCAGAAATAGACCTGTGCAAGATTGGGGATGCCGAGATAGGAAAGGTGTTAACCGTAAATAAAGGTGATTCTGAAATTTACTGGTACGGCGCTGATGGCAATACAAGGATTCATTCTGACTGCTACGATGACAAGCCGAATGTTGCAAGCGTTGCAGACTGCATAAAAGCGCTAGAAGTTGACGTTAAAAACGATGATTACCGCCAATTTAAGTGGGCGCTAGCACTGCTAAAGTCAATGAAGGGCGAGAATGATGTTTGTGTCATATGGTGCGGGCACTAAGTAAGCAAAAAAAAGGCCTCAATTAAGAGGCCTTTTTATTTACAACTCTTCAAACACTAAGTTTGTACCTTGTGGCGTCAAGTCTATTGAGCCTATGTCGGTAATCATACCACTAGCTCCGCCTTTCCACTGATTGGTCACTGTTGCGCTAGCAATGCCTGACGTAACAAACGTGCTTTTAGTTAGCGTTGCTGCATCTGCATCGCTAAGCAGCAGGAGTGATCTTAACTGCGAAAAATATCACATCAGAAAGAGTTAGCGTACCCGATGTGTTAGATGAAACCTTTAATTGAATAATTTCATCAGGAGCAAACTTTCCATATACAGTTATTGAGAATCCTATCGCAGGAGACGCTCCGGCCCCAAATGACACACCGACAGGATAAAACTTAGTCCCACCAGTGAATGTCTGCCCTAGGCTTGTGTCAACCATTATCCCAATATATGTCCCAAGGAATGCAGGATCGTTAGCTGTAATTGTCCCGCTAAAATCAACCCTATAATCTTCATCTACAGTCGAATCATGGATGGCATCTAAGATATTAACGTTAAGGGGTTTAAAGTTGACCGCATAACCTGGAACTGGAGGAGCAAGCCCAGCAGTAGCGGCGGCTGGTACGAAGTTGCCTGGGTTTCCATCAACAGTCGTTTCTCCAGTGTTGTCATTCTCAGTCATCACATTGGAAGGTGCACCTTTGAATTCCGCGCCACCAGTCTTGTCTAATATCTCTTCAAGTATCTTGTTTCTCGTACTCATATCCCATTTCTCCTATGAGTTAATTTAAATTGCCGCTAACCAGTCTCTTAGTAATTGGTTTCGGTTGTTTGGGTCGGTGACTGTGCCGCCATTAGCGATCACAATATCAGCTAATATATCATTCATTGTTCGCATAACGTTTACTCAGAGGGATGCCCCGAAGGGCGATGAGGGTATGACTTGAGGGTAAGAGGTGCTAACAGGCCTGTTAACGTGTGAAAGCCCTCAATTCTTTCACGCTGTTAGTATAACTTAAATCACAGGTAATAAAAAACCCACCTGTTAAAGTGGGCTTTTGCTATGCCTTGTCGGGATTAATCTTTGGCCTTGCGCTTTCGTTTAGGCTTTTCCGCTTCAACCTCTTCAGGCTTAAATCGCTCATCAATGATTCTAAATCCTTCAGCGCGATACTTTGCCTTTTCTTCAGGTGAAACGGGATGTTTAAGATAAATAACCTTACTCATCCCCCACTCCTTACTGGTCGATATCAGCAATAGCTAGCGTACCGGCTGTGTGCTTGGTGTCTGCCATTTTGTTTTCCCAGTTAGCACCGGTAAACAATGCTGTATCGTCTGGGCTTGATCCACCGTTGGCGATATCCCAAGCGTAACCTTTAAGCTTGATGCCGAAAGAGTAGTCAGCCTGCCAAGTTGTTTCAATTCGGCGATTACCGTTGTTTGTTTCCATGTTAGTCAGAATGTCTGAAGCGTTATCAACAACAACACCACCAGCAACTAACGATAGAACCTTTGTTTTATTCGGAGTACCCGCAACTTCTAGAGCTGGGATGTCCGAGATAACAAAGATTTTACCTAGAATCGACTGAATGCGAACGCTAGATGAATCAAATAGTCGCTCACCGTTAGCCAAGCCTTTCTCTAGCAACTTGTGGTAAGCGGGGCCAGACATAACATCGGCAAGTAGCATTCCAGAGCGATCTTTAAACTTAGCGTGAGAACCGTTAAGCACTGTTTGAGTTAGCGCGCCAGCACCAGCAGTTAGAGCTGACACATCGTTAACCAATGCAGGGATATTCTCAACAGCCGCCACAGCAGAACCTACAGCAGTATTTAACTGGTCAGCCAATAGCGCATCAGCAAAACCCTGAGAAATAACGTTGATCGCTTCTTCTGGATTTGCAGATAACCAGGTTAGCTGTGATGGTTCAAACAACACTGGGCCAAAACCGCCAGCAACTTTAACGCCGACCAATTCAGACTCAGAAAGAGTTGTTGCAGCTTGCGAGCTGTTGGCATCATCGCGATTAACACGACGTTGAGCGCTTGCTAATGAATCATAGAATGATGCACGGGTATAGTTACCCATCCATCGGGCCATATCGAGAACAATAGTACCGCCTGAGTTGCTGTTAAACTTTTGCAGGTCTTGACCTAGTAGCTCAATGGTGCGCAGTCGGATTTGTTCGTTGTATACTTGCATGTCTAGTAAAGCCATAATTTCTTACCTTTTATTGTGTTAAACCTGACGCCTTCAGACGTTGCTGAAATGCGGAATTTTCGTTTGATGCAGTTGCACCGCTTGATTGAGTTACTCCAGCCCCGCCAGAATCAACACCTTTTAAAACTTGTTTATAGTCAGAGTTATCAGCAGCCCAGCCTTTGAATGACTCTACACTATCCGCTACCACTTCACCGTTATGTTTGAATGTAGTGATCGCCTTTCCTTCTTCATTATAACTAATGTCAAGCGCACTTGACAACATAGCCTTCCCAGCGTAACCCATATCAGGGTGTAGCATGGTTTGTAAGTCTGCCATTACAGAGGTTTTATCTCTGTCTAGTAATGCATTTCTCGCCTTGTCTGATTCAGCTTTGATTGATGCTAGCTGCTCAGCGTTGACCTTTTCATAGTGAGACTTGAGACCATCCATGTCACCAGCAAGCTTTAGCTTTTCTTCTTCTGCTAACTGCAAAGCCTTGCGCGTGTCCTCTGCCTGCTGCAACGCCTCTTGAGCCTTAACTGTTGCGGCGTCTTTCTCGCTGCGGAATGAGTCACGATTAGTAACCAAGCCATTAACGCGCTCATTAGCCATTACCATTAATTCTTCCGGTGTTTTACCTTCAAAATCTGCCGCTGTAAACTCGCTCATGTTATCCTCCAAGGATAGTTAGTGGCTCCTGCCACGTTATTGATTAAATGATTATATCATTGTTTGTTTTGTTTACGTAATATCTCGCCTAGGCGGTTATTTCTCTCTGACATTTGCTTCACAGTTAACGGTTGAAACAATGAATCAACCGTTGCCTTGGCGAATGATTCAGGTGTCATAGTTCCGTCTTTTAGTCCAGCTCTAAACGCCTTACCTAAAGTCGGCCCCATAATCTTATCCTGGTCAGCAGCGCTAAGTGAGCGCATCTTATCGTAATAAATACCCTTGCTTGATACTGGCTTAGGGTCTCTCAAACCGTCTACAGTGAAAGAGGATGCACGCTTTGTACTGTCACCGTCTAACCTGTATCGCTCATCAACATCATAGCTTAGGGCGCTTCTGCAATTTCTATGACGCGGTGGAGACCATGCCGAAAACTTGGGATTACTTGCTTTCATTGTGGTCTGGTCTGCGCTACGGCAGGTTTGCGAGGTCTGAGAATCCAACACAGCGATGAATACATAACCCTTAACCAGCTTTGAATTAGCCTCGCCAAATTGAACGCGAGTAACGTTAGCTGTGTGATTTGTTAGCGTTGCGCTGAGCGAGTTAGCACTTCTGCGCGACCTATCCAATACGCTCTTGGACGCCTTACGCCCTGTGTAATGTATTTGTGTATAAAGCGCGTCAGCTACTTCTTTACCGTTCACCGCACCTTGCATAGACGCTAGGGTCGCTGAATTAATCTCGCTTACATATGAAGACTTGAAGGCATCTTGCGAGCCTCGGTAAGTAGTCCACGATTTATCACCTTGCTGAATAGGCGTACCGATTACGGCAGTAGTAACGTCCGACTTTTTAGGCTCGTTAATATCAACATCAGAAATTATAGCGGTATCTAGCGCCATCACTCCAGTCGTGACTTCTTCAGCGCTAACCAATTTCATTTGAGTATCGAGATACTTGTTATATTCTTTGTATTCGAGGTTAGTTAAAACACCTATATCTTTAAGTATTTTATCCTGGCGCTTCTTCGTGATGGATTTATCTTCATACGGTTTGAGAATATCAAATATACCTGATTCGATTCTCTTAGCGTATGGCACAAAGTCAGCGCCTAATTGCTTAGCTACTCGCTGAAGGTCTGCTGTTTGTTGTGCTGCTATTGTTGTTAGGACTTCAGTTGTCATTAGCTATCGCCCTGATTAGCCAGTTGCTCTCTCAGCGCATCAACTTCAGCTTGGAGTGCTGCTTCTTTCTCGCTGATACCTGTTAGCGATTCACTATCTTTCATTAACTCATCGGCTATCTGCTCATTATCAAGCTTGGTTAAGCCTGCTTGCCTTGCTGAGTCGTTAAGCGTGGCTTGAGGCAACACGCCACCTTGAACCAATGCTAGATGAACATTGAGCAGTTCAGGCGTCATGTCATCAGTAATAAACTTAGAGTTAACTTTGTAAGTGTCACCGACAGGCGCCCCCGCAAACATAGCTAAATACTCCATTTGCTGCTCTAATCCGCTTGAGGTGTTGTGAGATATCCGCCCTAGTGTTGACAGAGATGAACCCGTTTCTATTTTCTTTTGGCCTAAAGTCATCGCTGAGCCGTTGGGTTGAACGACTTGAGCGCCAGCCTGAATCATTCTGTCCTGGTCTCGCAGCATTTCAGCAGGGATGGCTCCAGTAGCTTCAAGTTGCAATAACTCAACTTTATCACCGGCCTTAAACATGTTCTTACCCTTAGCGCCAGTATCTAAGCCTGTAGGGTTTAACGCGTCGAATTCGTGACCTTCCATACCAGTAAACACGTTTGTCTGACCTTGCCCGTGATAGTAAAGGTTGTCCCTGTTGTCGCAGTCAAGCGAGAAGTGTCCTAGGTTGATATGCGCCAAGTCGAACATAGGAGGCTTTGAGTAAGCCGGGGTGTTAGCATCTGAGCCATAGAATACAAAAGGTATTTCCTGCAATACCTTACCGCTAGCTCTAGGTGTTGACTCCTCTATCAGCTCGTCGTTTTCATTGTATAAACGGTTAACATAAACGCCATTAATCAACATTAGCCGACGAAGGTAGTTCACGCACTTATAGCTGTAGTCGTCATCGCCACACTTGATCGTGGTAGGCTCTTCCAGTCTGATATCAACATCAGTTCCACCTATAGAGATAACGCGTTTAATGTTTTTAGCCTCGTAACAAATAACCTTTGGCCGATACTCAGGCATTTCTTGTTCTGCGGCAGTTAGCTCTCTGTCGGTTGACTTCATATCAGATAACCCGCCAAACCTGCCATTAAGTATCAACTGGTAAGTGATGGTCTTCTCTAGTTCTTCGATGGACTGTCCGCTGCCGGTAATATCTTCAGAGATGATTTGCATCTTAGGTGAAAAGCTAGCTTCGGCCTTGTAGTTGTGGATCATGCCGTGGAAGCTTTCAACAGTCTTGCCTACAGCGTTAAAGAATCGACCTCGTGACCAATACTCATCACGCCTAGCTTTATTTGCTAGGTTTTTGTTGTAAGTGTAGTTAGCTGCTCTTAGCTGCCCGTCTTCGTCTAGATGGCTGTAGTTCATCATAGGGCAATCAGGATAAACTGTTGACGGCCTATCGCTTACTAATTTAATAACCTGCTTAGCGCCTTGGTTACACGCGTCTATTTCTTCCCACATCTGCAAGTGAGTAGGGTATTCACAATCTACTTCGCGTAATCCTGTTTCTTTTGACATTATCTTAACCCTTTTGAATTTTGTTCATTGTAACACCAATTAGTACCCGAGATTAAGGCGCGCTGTTTGATGCTTAACTAAATGAGGGCATGCACCCATAACAAAGCTATCAGCTAAATCGTGCGAACGGTCTTCCAGTCGCTTCTTAACGTCTTTCTTTGACTCAACCATATCAAGCCCACGTTTTGAATAATCAGACCTTGGAGCGCTTAATTCGCCCTTAAGCTCCTCTAGGCTTTTAATGCTTGAGCTTATACTAATCAGCTCATCAGGTTTGTACTGCATGCCCTTTGTCACTGCGTTGAATGTGTTTCTCATTCTGTCTGCAACATCTCGCCACGCTTGAGCCTTTAGGTTTTCAAACTTCATCTTATTGGTAATCTTTGGTGCGTACTCTCTGCTAGGATTAAAAGGATTTTCACCGGCGTTAAATTTAGAATAATTTTTCTTACCTGCATTCTTAAGAATAGATCCAACTCCAGCGCCAACACCTATCGAGTCATAAGACAGTAAACCGCCTTCCTCAACATAACTGTAAGCCCTAAGCGATGATTGAGTGAGCTCGTCTTCTCCAGCCTTCCAAGAGTCGAGCTCTTCAGCTATAGCACCGTTAAACCTAGTGATACAATTTCTATCTGCGCCACTGTCTGCAACATCATAACCCACGCAGCACTTACCACTCATATCGATATCAAGCTTTGAGTGAGCGTCTACGCACGCGTTGATCCATGACCTTTTAATGATTGACTGGTCATCGTCTGAGTAAGGGATCCCCAAGTAAACATGTTCGGCCAACTCTCTATCTTCTTCGAACTCATCCGCTATGTCATTCAGTGCAGACTGTGTAAGGAACTCATTTTCATCATAGTTAATCTGCCTAACTAGCGCGCCCTTTGGTGGCTTCTCTACGAGTCGCTGCCATGAGTAATCAGATACCAACTGCCCGTTTAGTGTAAACCACATTTCAGCGCCTTCGTTACGCATGATTGTAGGCCTAATAGTGGTGAACATCTTCTTAGTTAGGTTCTGGCTTTCTTCATTCCACCATACTGTTGCACCCTCGAATGATTTAATCTCTTCGATGTTTCGCGCTATACCGTAAAACTTGAAAGCGGATCCATTGCTAACATGCTCGATAGAGTTAGCCGTTATCTTGAAGTTGTTGCGCAATCCAAAGTAACTAATCTTATCCACCAGCAAAGTATAAACGGAATCTTCTATTTTGTTTTGGTACATCCGAGTGCAAAGAAATACCTCTTTGTGGTGATTAGCCCTAGCTATTGCCATGCCTGCCGCGTCATGTGATTTAGATGAGGCTCGCCCACCGTGAAGAGTGCGCATTGTTACCGGTGTTCCATCTGGTAATGTGCGAGTCATCCAGAAGCTTTTTAACTTTGGGTTTAGTGAAGGGCTACGAGTAGAAGTCGTCAAGCGTATTCCTTACGGTAACATCTACTTTAACGCTTGCATCGTGCTTATCAAGCCCGACCAGCTTAGCTTTATTCATAGTTGCAGACACTGCTGATGAGGTTTGGGGAGTTTCAGCCTTTAAAGCGATACCTCTAGCCTCATCCAGCTCCTTAAGAAGGCTCTCAATCGTTACGCCATGAGACTTTAAGGCTAATTCTTGCAGCTCACTAAACCTACCTAAAATCTCATCCTGCTTGCTTAACTCTGAAGCTCTGTTATTTACAGTTGCATCCTTCCACTTTGAGGCCGTCGGGTGTGACTTTCGATAAGCTTCCGACTTGTTATTAGTCTCATGCCATACTTGGCAAAACTTCTCATGTTTAGCGTTCTTGAGGGATGCCATATCAATCACCAACTGGAAGCGCTAGCAACTCAGCAACCATCTCTTTCGGTAGCTCATCTGCGTACTTCTCTAAAATAGACATTAGACCGTTAACATATGGTAGGTCAGTGATTTGCATTTTAACTACTAGATTGCCGTCACTATCAGGCTTTCTGATTTGCTTCATTGTTATCTCCCCGAGATTATAGCGCCCTGCGCGATAGGTAATTATAACATTAATCGGGTAGATATAAAAAACCCTCAGTCAAGAGGGTTTGTCGCTGCCGACCTTTAAAACCTCAATTAGCACAAAGAAAACGAAAATAAAGTTGAGTTGAAACGTTAATATCGGGTTATCTGAATTCCAGTAGTTAGGGTGCTTAAACACATGATTAAAAAACCTAACCCTTCTTGCCTTTCTTCTCCTTCTTGCTGCATTTGATGGATTTCTATCTATCCGCCCTTTACCCATCACTTC